>Ga0326728_10004583_pt1 | contig 40562 bp, 30 predicted proteins | sample MB3enrmetagenome_FD_207602 | JGI IMG/M metagenome (GOLD analysis project Ga0326728, IMG submission 207602) | Lab enriched peat soil microbial communities from McLean, Ithaca, NY, United States - MB31MN | ecosystem: Environmental > Terrestrial > Soil > Wetlands > Peat | place: USA: New York... | reverse complement strand
TTCAGCTATCTGGGTTTCCGTTACGTGCAGGTGGAAATCACCGGAAAGGCGACGGTCACGGCGCTGGAGGGCCAGTTCCTCCACGCCGCCGCGCCGGTCATCGGCGAGTTCTCCTGCTCCAAGGAGCTTTTCAACCGCATCCACCGCCTGATCGATGCCGCCATTCTGAGCAACATGCAGAGCGTGCTGACGGATTGCCCGCACCGCGAGAAGCTTGGCTGGCTGGAGCAGTCGCACCTCTCCGGCTCGGGCATCATGTACAACTACGATGTCGAGACGCTGTACGAAAAGATCTCCAACGACATGGGCGACACTCAAACCGCCGACGGGCTGGCGCCCGACATCGCGCCGGAGTACGTGGTTTTCCCAGGCGGCTTTCGCGATTCTCCCGAGTGGGGCAGCGCCATGGTGCTGGATCCCTGGCTGGCCTACCGTCATTTCGGCGACCGGCGCAACATGGCCGCGCACTATGACGAGATCAAGCGCTACATCGCCTACCTGGCTGGCAAGGGAACCAACGGCATCCTGTCGTTCGGTCTCGGCGATTGGTACGATATCGGCCCCAGACCGCCGGGCGTGGCGCAATTGACCGGCCTGGACGTGACCGCCACGGGCACTTATTACCAGGACCTCATTACCGCCGCGCGCATCGCCAACGTCCTGGGCAAAACCGCCGAAGCCGCCGAATTCGAAGCCACCGCCCGCAAGGTGCGCGATGCCTTCCAAGCCAAGCTCTATAACCCGCAGACCGGCGACTACGACCGAGGGAGCCAGACCGCCAACGCCATGCCGCTGGCCCTCGGCATGGTACCGGAGGCGGACCGCGCACGGGTGTTGAACCGCCTGGCGGAAGACATCCGCGCACACCGGAACCACACCACCGCCGGCGACATCGGCTTTCACTACGTGATCCAGGCGCTCAGCGAGGGCGGCCGGTCGGACGTCATTTACGACCTGCTGGCGAACCCCGATGCCCCCAGCTACGCGTCGCAGCTTGCCCGCGGCGCCACCTCGCTCACCGAGGCCTGGGACGCCAGCCCGTACCACTCGCAAAACCACTTCATGCTGGGGCACGCCGAAGAGTGGTTCTACCGCTATCTGGCCGGCATCGACGTGGATCTCTCGCGCGCGGCGGACGAGCGGATTGTGCTGCGTCCCACGCCAGTGGGCGATGTGATTTCCTGCGACGCCACGCTGCACAGCGTGCTGGGGGCCATTGTCAGCCGCTGGAAAGTGGCCAACGGGCGGTTGGTGTACGACGTGGAAATTCCGCCGAATACGAAGGCGAAGGTGCTGCTGCCGGCCGGCGCTCAGGAAATCGGCTCGGGGTCGCACCATTTCGATGTGCCGTATTCGGGGAGACGGTAGGGGCGCTGTGAGAGAATCGCCCACAAGCGGGCGCGGCAGGCGAATCGCCTGCCCCACGGGTTATAGTGGAACTTCCATACCACTATGGGGCGCATCCGCATTCTTCCCGACCAGGTTGCCAACAAGATCGCGGCGGGCGAGGTGGTGGAGCGGCCGGCTTCGGTGGTCAAGGAACTCCTGGAGAACTCGCTGGACGCGGGCGCGCGCGAGCTGCGCATCGAGGTGGAATCGGGCGGGCGCAGGCTGATCCGCATCGTCGACGATGGCTGCGGGATGCTGCGCGACGATGCGCTCCTGGCCTTCGAACGGCACGCCACCAGCAAGCTGCGCGACGTCAAGGACCTGCTTTCCATCTCGACGCTGGGGTTCCGCGGAGAAGCGCTGCCCTCCATCGCGTCGGTCTCGCGCCTGCTGCTGGAGACGCGGTCGGAGGAAGAGACTACCGGTACGCGCATCGAAATCACCGGCGGCAAGATGCTGCGCTGCGAGGAAGCGGCGCTGGGGCGCGGCACGTCCATCGCGGTGCGCGACCTCTTCTATAACGTGCCGGCCCGAAAGAAATTCCTGCGCACGGAACAGACCGAGTTGGCCCACGTGGCGTCGCTGGTGACGCACTACAGCCTGGCGCATCCCGATAAGACTTTCCAGCTCACCAGTGGGGCCGCGGAGTTACTCTACGTCACGCCGGTCGAGACGCGGCGCGAGCGCGTGTATCAGGTCTTCGGGAGCCAGACGCTGGAAGACCTGGTGGACATCGGCACGCGCGAGCGGGACCTGTTTCTGCCGGATCCCGAGGCGGGGTCGCGCGAGGAACCGGGCGATCCGCCCACGCGCCGGTTCCGGTTGACGGGGTTCTTCTCGCGGCCGCAGGTGCAGAAGGGGAATCGCAACTCGATCTACATTTTCGTGAACGGGCGGTTGATTCGCGACCGCCTGCTGCTGCACGCGCTCTCGTCGGCGTACCACAACCTGATACCGCCCTCGGCGTATCCGTTCGCGCTGCTGTTTCTGGAGTGCGCGCCCGAGGAAGTGGACGTGAACGTGCACCCTTCGAAGACGGAGGTGCGGTTCCGGCACGGGTCGTTCGTCCACGATTTCGTCCGCGACACCATACGGGAGCGGCTGATGGAGAGCCGGCCGGCGCCGTCGTTTTCCCCGGCTCCGCGAGTGGCCGCGCCGCAGCCGGTGGGCGCGGAACAGCCGGTGGCGCGGCTGCCGTACTCCGAGTTCAGCCAGATGCTGGAGAACCAGGCTCCGCCCGCGGAGAGTTTCGGCGCGGGGCAGGCCGAGCCGCCGATGCCAGGTCCGGCGGACGCTCCGCCGGCGGACGAAACCTTGCCGGATTTCGTGCTTCGTCCGGCGGCGCCGCCGGCCGAGCGCCTGGATTTCAGCGCGCCGCCGATCGAGGTGGCGCCCGGTCCGCCGCCTTCGGGGAAGCTGTCGCGCCGGCTCGACATGCACGGCGAGTTTCCATCGGAAGCGATCCCACCGCCGGAATTCTCGCTGTCGGTGCTGTCGGACCTGCGGCCGCTGGGACAGATCCACGAGAGCTTCATCATCGCGGCGGGCCGCGACGGGCTGTGGATTATCGACCAGCACGTGGCGCACGAGCGCATCCTGTTCGAGCAGGTGATGAGGCAACGGGCCGCCGGCCGGGTGGAGATGCAGCGTCTGCTGCTGCCGCTGGTGGTGCAGCTCACCGCCGAGCAGCAGATCGACTACGCGCGCATCGCCGACGAGTTGCACGCCTCGGGATTCGAGACCGAGCCGTTCGGCAATCGCACCATCGCGGTGAAAGCGGCGCCGGCGGCGGTGGGCGCGGCCGATCTGGAGAAGATTCTGTTCGAGATTCTGGAGATCGCCGAGGGCGAGATGCGCGGCGCGTCGTTGGACGATCTGCGGCGCGGAATCTGCGCGTCGATCGCCTGCCGTGCGGCCATCAAGATCAACACGCGCCTGGACCCCGCCAAGATGGAGTGGCTTCTGCGCGCGCTGGCCGCCACGGACTGTCCCATGAGCTGCCCGCACGGCCGGCCGATTGCGCTGCATTATTCCACGCGCGAGATTTTGAAGGCGTTCCATAGGATGTGAGGGGGGCGGTCCCCAGCGGGCTTCCAGTCACCGAATTGCGGCCCCATATTGACACCGCCCTCGCCTTCCTGTACAAATTAAGTACAGGCGAAGAAAAGGCGAACATGGGCGCGGCGGCTCTGCGGGAACAATTCGATTCCTTCCTCGGCGGTCCACTGGATTGGCGGGCGCGCCCGCACCCCGAAACCGTTCCCAGCGGGATTGCGGAGATCGACCTGCCCCGTGGCGGGCTCACCGAAATCGTGGGGCCGGCTTCGTCGGGACGCACCAGCCTGTTGCTGTCCATTCTGGCTACGGCTACGGCGCGGCAGGAGGCGTGCGCGCTGGTGGATGCCGAAGACGCCTTCGATCCCGGTTCGGCGGCGGCGGCCGGGGTCCTACTGGACCGGCTGCTGTGGGTGCGGTGCGGCCATAACGCCGAGCACGCCCTGAAAGCGGCCGATTTGCTGATCCAGGGCGGCGGGTTCGGGCTGGCCATCCTGGATCTTGGCGACACGCCGCTGGCCTCGGCGCGCCGGATATCGCTCACTTCGTGGTTCCGGCTGCGGCGGGCGGTGGAGAATACTCCATCGGTGCTGGTGACCGTGGCGCGGCAATCGCTCGCCAGCGCCTGCGCGTCGCTGGTGCTGGAATGCGCGCGCGACCGCGCGGCATGGTCGGGGGCGGAACCCTCGGGACCGCCGGCGTCGCGCCTGCTGCGCGGCATCCGCGCGCGCGCTACTTCAACTCATCGGAGCCGGACATGTTCGCCTGTCTTCACGGCAGCGGCGCTCTGACCGCGCTGGCATTCGAGTTTTCGCCGGTGGTGGAACAAACCGGGCCGGGAACCGTCGCGTTCGACGTCTCGGGGCTGGACCGGCTCTTCGGCCATCCCCAGGAGGTGGCGGCGGCCATTACCCGCCGCGCCAAGGAGGTACAAGTGAAAGCCAATCTCGCCATCGCCGATAATCCGGATGCCGCTATCTGCGCGGCGCGGGGATTTTCGGGCGTCAACGCGATTCCCCACGGCGACGAAGCCAAGTTTCTGGGCGAGTTGCCGCTCGAGTTATTGGAACCATCGCCCGAATTGCGGGAGACGCTGCAACGGTGGGGCATCCGCCGGTTTCAGGACCTGGCGGCGCTGCCTCCGCTGGGCATCGCCGAGCGGCTCGGGCCCGAGGGGTTGCGCCTGCGCGAACGGGCGCGCGGCGAGGCGGAGCGGAAGCTCGTGCCGATGGAAGAGCCGCTGCGCTTCGAAGACGCCCTCGAGCCGGAGTGCCCCGTGGACCTGCTGGAGCCGCTGGCGTTTTTGCTGGCGCGGCTGCTGAACGGCCTCATCACGCGGCTGGCCACGCGCGGCCTGGCGACCGACGAGTTGCGGCTGCGGCTCGAGCTGGAAACTGGCGCAACGCACGAGCGCACGCTGCGCCTGCCGGCGCCCTCGCTCGATTCCAAGGCGATGCTGAAGCTGATGCAGCTCGACCTGGAGGCGCATCCGCCCTCCGCGCCGGTGGTGCGCGTGTGGCTGGGGACCAACCCGGTGAAGCCGCGGGCGGCGCAGAGCGGGCTGTACGTTCCCATGGCGCCGGAGCCGGTGAAGCTGGAGCTGACGCTGGCGCGCATCCGGATGGTGGTGGGGGACGGCCGCGTGGGCACGCCGGAGTTGCTGGATACGCACCGGCCGGATGCCTTTCGGATCGCGAATTTTGGCGCTGCGAAGCCGCGTGCGGCAGGACGGCCGGCGGCGCAAGTCCGGCTGGCGCTGCGCCTGTTTCGTCCGCCGCGGCAGGCGCGCGTGGCCATCGCTTCCGGCAAACCCAGTTTCGTGACGGCGGAAGGCATTCGCGGCAAAGTGCTCGACTTGGCAGGTCCCTGGCGAACCTCGGGCGACTGGTGGACCGCCGACCCCTGGTCGCGCGACGAGTGGGACATCGCGCTGTCGGATGGAGCGCTGTACCGGATCTATTGCGAGGAGAAGGGGTGGTTTGTGGGGGGGAATTATGATTAGAGCCTTCAGCCATCAGCCGTCAGCCATCAGCTTCTTCCGTGCGTTAGGGAGGTTTCGGCGCTCGCTTCGCGGCGAAGCCTCGCACAAGCCGCGCTACGCGCGAAAAGAGCTGAAGGCTGACGGCTGAAGGCTGATGGCTGCTTTCATCGAGCTCCATGCACGCTCCGCATTCAGCTTCCTCGAAGGGGCTTCGGTTCCCGAGGACCTGATCGGAGTGTGCGCGCAATTCGAGATGCCGGCGATGGCCATCGTCGACCGCAATGGGGTCTATGGCGCGCCGCGGTTTCATATGGCTGCCAAGAAGGCCGGCATCCGCGCCCACATCGGGTCCGAAATCACCTGCACCAACGGCCTCGCGTACCCCTTGCTGGCGGAGACCCGCGAAGGATATCGGAACTTGTGCCGGCTGATTACCCGGATGAAGTTGCGCGCGGCCAAAGGAGAAGGCGCGGCCACGCTGGACGAAATCGCGGAATTTTCGGGAGGCCTGATCTGCCTGACACGCCATCCGGACGAGCGGCTGCTGGAGATTTTCGGCAAGCACCACCTCTATGCCGAACTGCAGCGGCATTATCACCGCGAAGAAGAGGCGCGCAACCAGGCCATCGCCGAGCGCGCTCGCTCGCTGGGCATTCCGCTGGCGGCGTCGAACGGCCCGGCGTATGCGACGCCCGCGCAACGGGAACTGCTCGATGTCCTCACCTGCGTACGGAACAAAGTCACGCTGCCCACCGCGGGACGCCTGCTGGAGCGCAATTCCGAACGGCACGTCAAGGCTCCGGAGGAGATGCGCCGCCTGTTCGCCGATTGCCCCGAGGCCGTCGCGCACACGCTCGAAATTTCCTCGCGGCTGGAATTTACGCTGTCCGACCTGGGATACGAGTTTCCGCGCTACCCGGTGCCCGAGGGGAAAACCATGATCTCGTTCCTGCGCGACCGCGTGGATGAAGGCGCGCGGCTGCGCTACCAGCCATATCACGAGAAAGCGCGCCGGCAGATCGAACGCGAGCTGGCGCTCATCGGGAAACTGGGGCTGGCGGGCTACTTCCTGGTGGTGTGGGACATTGCGCGCTTCTGCCGGGAAAACGGCATCCTGGCGCAGGGCCGCGGATCGGCGGCCAACAGCGCGGTCTGCTATGCACTCGAAATCACGGCCGTCGACCCGGTGGGCATGGAGCTGCTCTTCGAGCGCTTCCTCTCGGAAGAACGCGGCGAATGGCCCGACATCGATATCGACCTGCCCAGCGGCGCCCAACGCGAGCGCGCCATTCAATACGTCTACCAGCGGTTCGGGAGACTGGGCGCGGCCATGACCGCCAACGTGATCACCTATCGCGGCCGTTCGGCGGCGCGCGAGGTGGGCAAGGCGCTGGGCTTCGAGGTCTCCACGCTGGACCGGCTCTCGGGGCTGGTGCGCACGTGGGAATGGAAGGACCCCAAGGACACCACCGAGCGCCAGTTCGGCGAGGCCGGGTTCGACCTGGACCATCCGCGCGTGCGCAAATTTCGCGAACTGTACCACATGGCGCAGGACCTGCCGCGCCACCTCGGGCAGCACTCGGGAGGCATGGTGATCTGCCAGGGGCAGCTCGACAGCGTGGTGCCGCTCGAACCGGCCACCATGCCCGGCCGCGTGGTGGTGCAGTGGGACAAGGAAGACTGCGCCGATATGGGGATCATCAAGGTGGATCTGCTGGGGCTGGGGATGATGGCGGTGATCGAGGACACGGTCAAGCTGGTTCCCGAGGCGTATGGAGAGACCGTCGACCTGGCGCACCTGCCGCAGGACGATCCGGCGGTGTTCGAGGCGCTGCAAAAGGCCGATACCGTGGGCATGTTTCAGGTGGAAAGCCGGGCGCAGATGGCGTCGCTGCCGCGCATGCGGCCGAAGCGGTTTTACGACATCGTGGTGCAGGTGGCGCTGATCCGCCCGGGGCCCATCGTGGGGAAGATGGTGCATCCTTATCTGAATCGGCGGCAGGGCCGGGAGAAGCCGGATTGCCTGCACCCCTCGCTGGAACCGGTGCTGCGGCGCACCCTGGGTGTGCCGCTATTCCAGGAACAGTTGCTGCGCATGGCCATGATCGCGGCGGGGTTCACCGGCGGCCAGGCGGAAGAACTGCGCCGCGCCATGGGTTTCAAGCGGTCGGAGAAGCGCATGGCGGAAATCGAAGTGAAGCTGCGCGCGGGCATGGCGCGCAACGGCATTATGGGCAAAGTGCAGGACGACATTGTCCGCTCCATCACTTCCTTTGCGCTGTACGGATTTCCGGAGTCGCACGCCGCCAGTTTCGCGCTGCTGGCGTACGCCAGCGCATATCTGAAGTGCCATTACCTGGCGGCCTTCACCTGCGCCATGCTGAACAACCAGCCCATGGGATTCTATTCGCCGGCCGTTCTGATCAAGGACGCGCAGCGGCACGGGTTGCGGGTGCTGCCGGTGGACGTGGCGGAGTCGGAGTGGTTGTGCACGCTGGATCTGGGGGGCAGTGCGCCGCGGCTGCGTCTGGGACTGCGTTACGCCAGAGGGCTGCGCGAAGAATCGGCCCGCGCGATTGTGGCGGCGCGTGCGGCGCGCCCGTTCAGCAGCATCGACGACCTGGCGCTGCGCGTCCCCGAGCTGCGTAAGGACGAGATCAACCGGCTGGCGGAAATCGGGGCGCTGAATTCGCTTGATCGGGGACACCGCCGCGACGCCCTGTGGCAGGCGCAGCGGGCCATTCTGCCGGTGGGGCCGCTGCTTGAGCCACTGGAAGAAAGCGGCCAGCCGTCGCCGCTCAGTCCCATGACCGGCGAGGAGCGATTGTCGTCCGACTATCGCGGCACCGGCCTGACGGTGGGACGGCATCCCATGGCGTGGCGCCGCACGGAGATGAACGCGCTGGGGGTGACGCGCGCCGCCGATCTGGCCAGGATGCCCAATGGGCGGTTTGTGCGGGTGGCCGGATCGGTGATCGTGCGGCAGCGCCCAGGCACGGCGAAGGGTTTCGTCTTTCTGAGCATGGAGGATGAAACCGGAATTCTCAACGCGATCATTAATCCGGATACGTTCGACCGGTATAAGTTCGCGGTATTGGGAGAACGGTTTCTGTTAATAGAAGGTTCGCTGCAGAATCAGGATGGGGTGGTGTCGGTGAAAGCCGGCCGCATTGCGGGACTGCGCGCGGGGGCGGCGGCGGAGTCGCACGATTTTCACTGAAGCAGGGCGAGGTGGGGTGACAGGCTTGACAACGTCCGAGACGCGGAGTTGTGGCAAACTGGGAGTGACAAACATGCCGGAAGCGCTCTCTCAGACCTTCGCTCCGCCGTCCGCCGACGATCCGATACTGGCCGAGGTGGTCCACCGGCTTCGAGAGCTGTATCGGCCCGAGCGGATCTATTTGTTTGGTTCCACCGCCCGTGGAGAATCCGGCCCGGATAGCGATTACGATCTGATGGTAGTCGTTCCCGACGATACGCCTGCGGTGCTTCGCGATAGCGGCAGAGCCTACAAGGCGATTTGGCGGCTCGGTGTAGCGGCTGACGTGCTGGTATGGACCCATTCGGATTTTGAGGATCGCCTGCATTTGAAGGCGTCTTTGCCGTCGACCATTGTGCGAGAGGGCAAGCGGCTCTATGCAGCCTGACGCGCGGCGCCGTGCGGACACCCTTAATTCTTTCTCACGTTCTGCTGGCTGCGAGCTTGGTCAGCGCCACCAGATCGCTGAAAACCCCGTAAGCCGTCTGCTCCACCTGCGGATTGATCGACACCGTACCGAACGTGCCCATCAGGTCGGTGTGAAAGAGGATCAGGTTGGAAGTCCCCTCGGCTAGCGCCAGAACGTCGGACCGGTCGAGCACTTCCGCGCGGACGCGCATGGAGAGCCGCGATCCGCTGCGGTGAGCGCGGCTGATGAGCCGGACGGTCTTGCCCTGGCGCGCGATTTCCTGAACGCGCGCGGGAGTCAGGCGGCCGATGCCGCGCGTGGAAACCTGCCGCGGCGTGGTGCGCGCGTCCATCAGGACATTGGCCAGAGCGGCGGTCTTGGCGGCGGAGTCCCAGCCTTCCACGTCGTAGACGCCGTCGGCTTCGGTGATGCCCAAAGCGCGGGCGCGCGCCAGGCCCTCTTCGAACGACCCGCCCTGCTCCATGGTTTGGATGACGATCTTCGACGTGGAATTGAGCGCGCCGGTGAAGCCCAACACCTTGACGGCGGGCATGGCGTGCTCCCACAGGTTGAAGACGGGAGCGCCATCCATGACGGCCGATTCGAAACGAAAGCCCACTCCGGCGCGGACGGCTTGGTCGCGCAGCGCGGCGTAGGCGTGGGCGATGGGGCCTTTGTTGGCCGTCACCACGTGCATGCGCCGATGGAAGGCGGCGCGGATGTGGGAAATGGCGGGCTCGCCCGTGGCGGGTTCGAGCGTGGTGAGCTCCACGGCGGCCTCGGCGCGGGCGGCGTAGAGAAAGGCTTCCACCGACTCCATGCGAGGGCCGAATGGGGGATCGGCGGGCAGGCCGGCGGGGTTGACGGCGGTGCCGTGGCGCACGGTGTGGATGCCGGTGATGATGAAGGGGTACTCGTGGCGCTTCGCGCGGATCAGACGCACCAGGGCGCGAGCGACGTTCCCATATCCGATGACCGCAATCTTCACGGCAAGATTGTAACGGATTTGCGCTCCGCGGCGGGCTTTGCTAACCGCGGGCGGCTACCACAGACGGAGCGGAACCGCACCGGGCGACCAACCCAGTCCGATGTGCGCATCGTAGACGGTCCGGTTGTATTGGCTGAAGGTGGGGCTCTGGTAGCGCCTCGCCTCGCCGCCGGCCACTAAGTGCAGGGATTTTACGAGTTCCCGGCTCATGGCAATGCCGCCGCTGTAGTCGCCGTATATCCCAACCACGTTGCCCATGGAGTCGCCCCGTTCGTACAGGGCCTGGGCGGTGAAACTCCAGTGGCGCAACCCCGTATAGGTGTAACCCATCGAGCCGGTGATCATCTTCGAGGTGAGGAACAGCCCATTGCCGGGTGTCACGGTGCGCCCCCCGCTCACCCAGAAAACGCCTCTGTGGAAGGTCCGGGAAAGCCGCCCACTGAAGCTGGGAACATTGTTGATGCTGTAGACCACTTGCGAGGCGGACGCGTACCCTAGCAGCGCCGCCACCGCCGGATCGAGCGCCACCTCCTGTTGGAACTGGTTCTCCACGCGTATAACACCGGCATTGGCGGAGAACTCCCACCACTGGGACAACCTGGTGGCGAATGTGGCGAGCACAGTGTGCATGTCGGAGCTGCCGATGATGTGGCTATAGGTGAAATACGTGTAGGAGTACTGCGCTCCCACGGTGGTTCGCCGCGACATCCGATACTGAACGTCCGCTCGCGCGTTGGCGCCGGTCGAGCTATAGAGGGCCTGCGACCGCCGGCGATTGATGAACCCGTCGCCGCCAAAGTCGAAAGAAAGCCGGGCGTTCTTCTGGTAAATCAGGTCGACCTGCGTGGTGCTGTAAATGGTTCGGTTATCGTAGAAGTCCGTCACCGGGACGTAGCTCTGGGATGTGTCGAATGGCACAGTCTCCGCAAGCCCGAGCGAGGTGAAGTTCTGCGAGAACATTCCGGCGCTCTCCCTCAAGTTCACGGAGACGTGACGCGTAAACTGGTGGAAAAGGCCCAGCGACAGACTCTGGTTGGAGGCATCGTAAAAGGTGTTTTTGAAATACTGATTGAACGAGCCGACATAGTCCAGGCTTACTTTGGTGTGCTTCCAGCTATGGACGCCGCTGATGCCCCCGGTGTACTGCATGCCGTAGGAGGCGCCACTGGCTAGTTGTCCCTGCGAATTGACCGATACTCCGGCCAGGCCGGTATCGTAGGTGCCTGTCACGGTCAGGAAAGGCCGGAAATCGATCTGCGGCGCCGCCATGGCTGCCGGCGCTTCGCCTCGCGAGAGGACGGCCGGACCTGCATACTGCGCAAAGACTGGCGTTGCGATACTCAGACAAATGAGCGCTCTGTACGGATTCAACGTTGGCTCTCCGTGGTAGCTGCCGGATTTCTCGGGAGAAGCAGCAACTTAGAGTCTGACGCCTGGGTTTTGCCTCTGTCAAGTTGAGAAGGTGGTACCGGCGGTACCGTGAGGCTCATTTCGGAGCCAAAACCGCCGCTTGGGCGCTTCGCGACGAAACGTATGAAAATATACAGAAAGCCGGCGGCTTTACCGGATTTAGACCGGTCCGCCGCGCCGGGCCTACTCGAGCGCCTTCTCGATCGCCGCCCGCAGTCCGCTCTCCGTCGTGCCCGCGTCGAAGCGTTTGACTAGTTTGCCGGCCCGGTCCAGTACCAGGGTGACCGGTAGCGCCTCGATGTTGTACTTCTTCCAGGTGTCCGCCGATCCCACGGCCACGGAGTACTCGATGGGATGCTTCTTCAAAAACGCCGGCACGCCCGAGGACTCCTCGTCCATGTCGACGCCCACCATCGCCACGCCCTTGGGACCCAGTTCCCGATACACCTTGTTGAAGCCGGGCAACTCCGCGATGCACGGTATGCAGTAAGTCGCCCAGAAGTTGATCGCCACGGCTTTGCCCGCCAGCGCCGCGGCGTCGAACGGCGAACCATCCAGTTTCGCGAAAGGGCCGATCGCCGATTCAGGCGCCTTCACCGCCGCCTTGGTCTTCAAGAACGCCAGATACGCCGCCGCATCGTGGGTCAATCCCTCGAACCTGGCGATCACGCGCTCATCCGGATCCAGAATCGCGTAGAACGGCAGCGACACGGTGCCGAATTTCTCCTGCTGCAATTTGGAATTCGCTTCGGAAGCCGCGTCGACGCCGTCGGTGTACAGTTCCAGCAGGACGAAGTTGTTCAACTCGGCCACGATTTCCGGCCGGTTGAGGATGTTGCCGCGCATCCAGTGGCAGTTGGCGCAGTTGTAGCCGGTGAAATCCACGAACACCAGCTTGCCTTCGCGCCGCGCGCGATCCAACGCCTCGCGATACCGGTCCTTCATCCAGACCAGCCCGGCGGAAGGGGATGCCGCGCCGCCCACACCGCCAATGCCGCCCGATGGGCTGGCGGCCATGGGCACAAACGCCTCCAGGTTTCCCAGGTTCCCTCCGAACATCCCGGGCACCAGGCTGAGCGCGAACGCCAGCAGGGCGATCCCGGTCAGCAGCCGTCCCAGGCCCAGCGGCTCATCCGGTTTCACGCCCTCCAGGCGCAGGAACCCGAGGAGGTACAGTCCCGCCATGGAAAACAGCACCACCCATATCGCCAGGAATCGCTCGCGCGGCAGCAGGCCCCATTGCAGCGTCTGGTCCAGGCTCGCCAGGTACTTCAGACTGAACGCCAGAATCGCGAAGCCCATCACGATCTTGACGCGCGCCAGCCATCCGCCGCTTTTGGGCAGCCGCTTCAAGTACGACGGAAACAGCGCCAGCAGGAAGAACGGCAGCGCCAGCCCGGTAGCGAACACCGCCATGCCCACCAGCGGCCGCAGCGCGCCCGATTGCACCGACCCGGCCAGCAGCGTCCCCACAAACGGTCCCACGCAAGCGAACGACGACAGCGCGAACGTCAACCCCATCAGCAGCGTGCCGATGAATCCGCCGGCGTTGGACGACTGGTTCAGCCTGGTCAGAATCGGCGACGGGATGGTGATCTCGAAGGCCCCCAGCAAGCTCAGGCCGAAAGCCATGAACAGCATCGCGATGAAGCCGCTCACCCACGGGCTGCTGCCCAGATTCTTCACGCCCGCCGGGCCCAGAACGGCCGACGCCGCCAGGCCCAAGCCGGTGAACAGCACCACAATGCCCAGACAGAAGATCACCGCCTGCACCACACCGTCGCGCCGCCCCTCGGAGGGCCGGTTTAGGAAGTACGACATGGTGATGGGAATCATGGGGAACACGCAGGGCGTGAAGATGGAGGCCAGGCCGAATCCGAACGCCACCAGCGCGAAGGCCACCCAGCCGCTGTCGACCTGTGCCGTCACCGCCTCGGCATAGCCGGCGGGAATCGCGGGGATTGCCGCCGGCGCCGCCGGGTCGATCCGCAGCGCCACGGTTGCCGTCCACTTTCCGGGTACGCAGCGCGTGTCGCTGCACGTTTGGTAGCGCGCCGCCAGGGTCAGCTCGGACGCGCCGGCCGGGGCGTCCTTGCGCAACGCCACTTCCAGCAGGAACGCCACCTCGGTCTGGTAGGTCTCGGCGTCGGCGTTGGCGATCTCGTCGAAGGCTTTCCTGGGCGGCGGCTGCAGCACGCGAACGCGCTCCACCACCGCGTCGGGCCCGACTTTGAAGGAGGCCGGAATTCCCGAGGGCGACGATGGCGCGTAGAGATGCCAGCCGGGGTCGATGCGCGCCTCTACGCGGATCAGCGCTGTGCCGCCGGGCGCAGCCGCGGGCGTGTCCGCCAACGCGCTCCAGTGCGCCGGCTCCACGGGTTGAGCCAGCGCACAGGCCGCGAAAATCAGCGCGCCGGCCAACAGCCGGGCGTGCTCCCAATGGTGGGGCAGGCAATCCTGCCTGCAGCCGCCTTTCATGCTTTACGCTCCGACGACGAGTTCTTCTTCGATCTTCTGGTTGACTTTGCCGGCGGCAAACTCGGCCGCCACGCGAATGGCGTTCTTGATGGCGTTGGCGTTGGAGCGGCCGTGGCAGATGATGCACACGCCGCGCACCCCCAGCAGCGGCGCGCCGCCGTATTCGGAATAGTCCAGGCGCTTCTTGAAATCGCTGAACGCGGTCTTGGTGAGCGCATAGCCGATCTTGCCGGTGATGGTGGATTCCAGCGATTCCCGCAGCATCTGCTTCACCATCTCACCCACGCCCTCGCTCACCTTCAGCGCCACGTTGCCGATGAACCCGTCGCACACAATCACGTCCACGTCGCCGGTGAAGATGTCGCGGCCCTCCACGTTGCCGATGAAGTTCAGATTGAGGGTTTTGAGCAATTCGGCGGTGGCGCGCGTCAGGTCGTTGCCCTTGTGCGCCTCTTCGCCGATGGACAGAAGTCCCACGCGCGGTTTGGGGCGCCGCAGAATGATGCTCGAATAAATCTCGCCCATCACCCCGAACTGCGCCAGCATGCGCGGCGAACAATCCACGTTGGCGCCCACGTCCACCACCACCGTCGGCGAACCCTTCGTGGTGGGAAATACGCCGGCCAGGGCCGGACGCGTCACCCCCGGCACCACCCCTTGCACGATCTTGGCCGTGGCCATGATCGCCCCCGTGTTGCCGGCCGATACCAGCCCCTGGGCGCGGCCATCGCGCACCAGGCGCGAAGCCACTTTCAGGGAACTGTTCTTCTTGGTCCGGACAGCCTTGCTGCTGTCCTCCATGGTGATCACTTCGGCGGCGTGTTCGATCTCGATTGGCAGATCGAGGTAGTCGGGGTACTTCTCCAGTTCGTAGCGGACCACATCTTCGCGGCCCACCAGAACCACCCTGACGCCCAAATTCCTGGCGGCCTGAACCGCCCCCTCCACTTCGGCCTTCGGGGCGTGATCGCCGCCCATTGCTTCCAGCGCAATGGTCAGCATCTTGGAATGCAGCTACTCCTGTTCGACTTCCACCACTTCGCGGCCTTTATACTGGCCGCAGTGCGGACACACCCGGTGGGGGAGTTTGGGCTCATGACAATTCGGACATTCCGATAGGCCCGCCGGCTTCAGCGCGTCGTGGGCGCGCCGGTTCTGTGTCCTCCGGTTGGAATGTCTACGTTTCGGATTCGGCATATCTCTACCTCAATCGATCTCCTTCCGCATCGCGCGGTGAACTTCATCCCGGTTACCGCTCCAGGTCGCGGAGCGCCTCCCAACGATTGTCCGATTTCTCGATTCTACAATCGCAGGCCGTCTCCTTGCGGCTCTTGCCGCACACCGGGCAGATCCCCGGGCAATTCTCGCTACAAACTCTTTGCATCGGCAACGCCAGGAGCACCTGTTCCCGAAGGACGTCCTCCAGCTCCAGGCCGTCTCCTTCGTAGAAACCGATTTCCAACTGGCCTTCGTCGATCTCCACCTCTTCCGCATCGCTCTCGATGACGGAGGCGGGCCGGTAAAACAAATCGAAACTCTCATCCAGCGGAAAGCGGGCCACGCCCAGACAGCGGTCGCATTGCGCCGTCATTTCCACGGCACACCGCCCCTGGATGCGCACTTCACCGTCCGTATACGGCAGCAACTCGGCTACCCCAGTTGCGTGCAACGGAGAAGCCGCTTCCAGCTCTTCGCTGGAAAAATCGATCCGTCCCGGCTCGAAAGTTTCGTCGAAGCGAATCTTCCGCAGCTCCATCTCTTTGACACTAAGGAACATAGGGGAAGCCTGGGCAGCTCGGGCAGAACGTCACCAGTATAACATGGAGGCGCCAGCCTTCCGCTGCGCGAGTGCGGTGCAGCCGCCTACCCGGCCGATTCGCGGAGACCGCCAGGGGTCAAACCGCCAATCCGAAGATCGACCAGGACATTCGCCTCGTGACTTTGGGAAAGCTCGACTTTCAGATAATTCCCGGTGAGCGCCGCGCCGGGCTGGTGGAGCGTGACCGCCGACAGCGTGCGTCCCACCATGCGCTCGCGAAAGGCGCGGTTCTTGGCCGCCGCCAGTTGGCGCAGCACCCGATTGCGCTCTTTCCGCACCGCCATGGGTACGCTGTCCGCCGCTTCCGCCGCGGGCGTGCCGGGCCGCTCCGAATAGGTGAACACGTGCAAATAGGTGAACGGAAGCGCCTCGATGAAGCGCGCGTTCTCGGCGAAATCCGCCTCCGTCTCGCCCGGAAATCCCACCATGACATCGGCGCCGATGGCGGCATCCGGCATCCAGGCGCGAGCCTTGAGGACGCGGTCGGCATAGTGATGGGGCCGGTATTTCCGGTGCATGCGCCGCAGAATGCGATCCGATCCGCTCTGCAACGGCGCGTGTACGTGCGGGGCGATGCGCGGCTCGGCGGCCATCAGTCCCAGCAGATCGTCGGAGAAATCCATGGGTTCCACGGAGCTCAGGCGCAGCCGCTCCACGCCGGTCTCCGCCAGCAGCAGGCGCAGCAGGCCGGCCAGACGAAGGGAGCTGCCGGGTTCGCGCCCCCAGCGTCCCAGGTTGATGCCGCTGAGCACGATCTCGCGATACCGCTCGGCCAGGCTGCGTATCTGCGCCACCACCTGCCCGGCGGGCGCGCTGCGGCTCGGTCCGCGCACGAACGGGATGATGCAGAACGAGCAACGGTTGTTGCATCCGTCCTGGATTTTCAGGTTGGGCCGCGTGCGGTCGCCGGAGGCGTCTTCCACCGGAGCCGACAGGAAGTCCTGTTGGGCGAAGATATCGTCCACGAAGATGTTGCCGTGGTAGGGGGCGGCATCGAGCGGGGCGCCGAGGCTCACCAGATCGGCGATCTGGGTCTTGTGCGAGTTCCCCACCACCCATTCGACGCCCGGCATTTCCGCCAGTTCCTGTGGGGCGCGCTGCGCGTAGCAGCCCGTGACCAGGATGCGCGCCAGCGGGTTCTCGCGGTGCACCCGGCGGATGGCCTGCCGCACATCGTCATCGGCCGCGGAAGTGACCGTGCACGTGTTCAGCACCACCAGGTCCGCGGAGGTGCGGTCCCCGGCCGCGTCGAATCCCTTGGCTGCCAATAGCGATTCCAAAGCCGCGCCGTCCGCCTGGGTAGCCCGGCAACCGAAGTTTTGTACGTAGTATTTCCCCACCTCTTTCGATTATAGGGGTCGGCGCAGGCCCGCGAACCGCAGGGAGCGGCCCGAGCAAATTGGAAGGAACAGAACCGAGGCGTGGAGCGTATGGCTTACACTGAGGAATAGCTGATCTCATGAAAGCCTCAACCAAGAGCACTCTGGCGGCGACTCTGATTGCAACTGCCGCCGGTCTCGGCGCATGGCTCCTGGGCTTCGGCAAAGCAATCTGGCCGGCCCATCCGCAACTTGCCGCCTTCGCGATTACGATTGTGGTCAGCGTAGTGGTAAAACAAATCTGGCCCGCCGATGTCGGCGGGAAGAGAATCTGACCCTTGTCTCTTCCTCAAGACAACCAACGCCCCCTTCGATAAACGAGTTTCAAAGGGGCCCACTACCGGCCTCGCGCAGACGCACCCGGACCAGCAGATCGTTCAAGGCGTCGCGCGCGCTGGGTTCGTCCGGTAGACATGACTCCGCCGCCGCCTTCTCGAGCTCCGCGAATAGCCGGGCGTATTCGGCTAGGTGGAACTCACGCTCGGCGGCGTCGAGCGACCCATTTTCCGATCCGCGCACTTTTCTCTCGACCAGCTCGGGAATGTACGGCAAGCGCGCCTCCTGGTTCAGCGTGAGAAGATTGGCCTCCACCTTCCCGGTGCGCATCAGATGGATCCCCGTCAAAAGCACGCGGTAGACGTAGAGCAACGGCTTGACCCGCGGAGGATCTTCTTTCTGGAACAGCTCCCATTGCGCCGCGGAGAAGCCCAGATAGTGATGGCTGTGATGCCGTGTGACACAGCCAGCCGCGATCTCTTTGAGTTCCTCATGCTCCAGCGTGGTGTGCACTACCAGCGGGGAGTAGAGCTGCTCCAATACGTACCCATTGCGCTTCAGCAGCATCGCGAAGAACTTTAGAGCGTCGTGGGTGACCAGGTCCATCTCAAGGCCTTCGCGCATGCCCGAAAGCACGACCGTCTCCTGTTTCGGAAGCAGCCCAACCGCTTCCTTCGCGGGCAGGATATGGACGCCCCGCAAGTCGAAATCGGAATCGGGCGACGGAAAGCCGTACAAATGCGCGCCGCTGACGGTTGCAAAGAGCAATGGATATGGGTGGCGGGCTACCTCGGCGTGCAAGAGTCGGTAGTCGATCATGGCGTGTACTCCGGCGCAGCCGCCAGCCGGCGAGCCCGGATCAGGAACTCGTTCGCGCGCTGGTAATCCGGGTGCTCCGGCAGGGGCGTCGAACCGAGGGCCGCGTCGAGTTCCCGGTGCAGCGCGAGGCGCCATTGTTCCACGCGCTCCCACGGCACTTCACCCCGGCGGATCGCGAGCAACTGGTCGCGGTACTCGTCGACCCGAAGCGGTACCAAGCCGTGCTTGAGAACCTCGACGCCGGAAAGCAGGAGGCGGATCAGGTGCATCACATGTTTCCAGCGAATCTGTCCATGATTTCGCAGATCCTGCCCGATTTTTTTGAATTGCGACAGCACGTAGGCATTGTAAGTTCGATGGACGTATCGCGAAAGAAAGATATGACGCAGGTCGACTAACTCGCGCGCCAGCGGGCTGCACGTTTCGACGAGCGGCGAGTACAGGCATTCCAAAACGTTAGGATTCGCCTTGAGGGCCAGGCGAATGAACTTCTCGATTTCCCAATACACCTCTTCGTTGTCGGTTTCCAATTGTTCCGGGACGCCGGCCAGCGACCATTCGGCATCCGCGGGCGGCAGGTAGAATCCGCGGCGGTCCGTATCCGACCCCTCCTGCGCCAGCCCATACGCGGTGGAACCGACGATGCAGCGGTAAATCACGAAGCGATGGAGATCCGTCGAGTCCAGCGCTCCCGGCAACTCAGCCTGCACGTGCTTGAAAATGGTGAGGTCGGCCCGCCGATAACTCTGTTCGGGGCCGTCCGGGAACCGGACCCGATAGCCATGGTCCGGACCTTCCGGTGCGTGGGTCACGATGCCCACGCGTCCTTCCGGTCCGGTGAGGACCTTGGTGCCCGTGGGGATGACGATGTGGACCTGTTTTTCGCGTGTCACTTTTCTGAGCTTACGATGTTTCGGGAGGTTTATCATCGACGCCGGCGCAAGCGCTGGGGCGGGAGCGGAGGCCCAAAACCGCTACGGCGTAGCGGATTTCGGATGCCGCGGCGGGGCTGCCGCGCCAGTTTCATGTGCTCGGCATCGGCCCGCGGATCGGCCGCACGTTCCCGGAACGGGAGGAACTGCGGGGCGATTCGCTGACTGTGCTCACCGATGAATTGTGGGCGAGGCAATTCAGCCGTGCGGAAGGCATCGTCGGCCGCACGGTCCAATCGAATGAACAGCCCTACCAGGTCATTGGGATTCTGCCTTCGGACTTCGTCTTTCCCGACCCGGGCGCCCGCGTCGACGCATATATCCCCATGAACCATCGCGACTACAACGGACGCGGAATCAGACCGCTGCAAGCTGTGGCGCGGCTCAAGCCGGATGGGAGCTTCGCCCACGCGCAAGCTGAGTTGCGGGCGATCGGCGCTCGTCTGGCCGGGATGTGGCCCGAGGATAATCCCCACGGCGGCGCCGACATGGAGAGCCTTGATGAAACCTGGAAAGGCAGTCTGCGCCGCCCGCTCAGGCTCCTGACCGCCGCGGCGCTTCTCCTGCTGGCGATCGTCTGCACCAATGTCGTAAACCCGATCCTGGCGCGCGCACTCACCCGCGGCAGGGAAATGGCTATCCGCACGGCGCTGGGAGCGGGCTGGCCGGCGGTGGTTCGGCAACTGCTGGCGGAAGCTCTGCTTCTGAGCGCGGCCGGCGGCGGGCTGGGGCTGCTTTTGGCTTTCGCGGCATTTCGCGAGCTTCCGGCGGTGCTTCGCCCGGCGGGCGCCGCGCAACCGATGGCGGCGCTGGCCGTCGATGGCGAGGCGCCGGCGGGAGATCGCAATCCGGGTTGCGTTGGGCGCCAGCCGTGCCAGCATCACCCATCTGGTGCTCGCGCGGGGACTCCTGTTGACGTCCGCCGGCGCCGTCATCGGAATGCTTGGATTCCTGGCCGGCGGACGAGTACTCGAGAGTAAGCTCTACGAGGTCGCGCCATCGGATCCCATGAACGTGTTCGGCGTAGTCCTCATCCTGTTTGCAGGCGCAATGTGCGCGTGTTTGCGCCCTGCCCGGGACGCCTTGCGGCTGCAGCCCATCTCGATTCTCCGCGAGATGTGATGGAAGAGCGGCGGTTTTTACGGCTACGTGCCGGATTCCGGGTGCCTCGCCTGTTCCACAAGATTGTCGCGGGACAGCACGAGACTGGCAGGTGATAGTACAAAGCGCCGCGGCAAGTCGCATTTGCCCCCATGCCGGCGGGCGGTGTATACCGGAAGCGGGAGGTGAAATGAAGCGGGTTGTCGCGATGGCGCTGTGGGCGGCGTGGCTGCCGCTTTGGGCCCAGCCGGGGCCGCCCGCGCAGACGGTGGTCTCGACCACCGCGGTCCGCGACGCCGCCGGAGGGAGCATCCTGGTCCGCAACAATGCCGGCCTCACGGTTACGGCTTTCGTCTTCATATATACGATGCGCAGCCCCGACGCAACGGTGTTGTACGCCGCCACCGGGTACTACGACAGCGCCATTGACCCGCAGGCCCAGCCACCCATCAAGCCGGGCCACGAGGTGCGGGTGCCGTACCGGATTCCTCCCGGCGGGGCCACGCCGATGGTGGGCGCCGAGGCCGGGTTGTTCGCCGATGGCGGCTCGTTCGGCGAACCGCACGTGGTGCAGGGCATCCTCGACCGCCGCGGGTACACCCTGGTCAGCCTGAACAAGTCCATCGCCGACCTCAAACAGGCGGCCAAGGACGGCCTTTCGCGCCAGGACCTGATCTCCCTATTCCAGACGGCCCTGGCCACCGAGGCTTTCAACGCCGGCGACGGCGAATTGGCCGACTGCATCCAAATGGTGCGCAACCAGGTGCTGGCGAGCCTGGTCACGGCGTGGAGGCGCCCCGACGGCACGCCCATCCCTATGCCCGAGTGGATCCAGTCGCAGGTGGACGCGCTCACCCAACGCCGCGACACGCTGCGCGCCGCGGTTGGGAAGTAGCGCCAGCTCCGTGTCCGGTTGCGGTCCGTTCGGCAACCCGTCATAATCCCCACGAGAGGAGCGAAACCGTGCGGGCTGGGCCAGTTTTCAGCCAGAGTCTACGGGTGCGAAGCTTTGCGCATCGGCGCGCAAGAGCCGCCTGAAAGGCGGCTGCGGGCAAGATCGCCCGCCCCACAAAACCGGTCAAACTTCGGACACAAACCGCTGTGGGCCGATCCAGCTCCGGATAAGTCCGCCGAAAGCGACCGATAGCGTCCGATGGCGCGGTTCGACTCTCCCGAGGACGGTTCGCTTTTGCGATGCGCGAGAAGAGGGCGAAGAAAGCGTTGGACAGCCCGTCCCGTTTCATGATAAAGTGCAAACACTCTGGGGCGCCGGACAGAACCATCGTCTGGTGCAAACGTGAACCATTGCGCTTAGAAAGGGATGTAAGTTCGACATGACCATTCGTATGTTTGCTGCCACTTCCGTGCTGCTCGCGGCCACCACTCTGTCCGCTCAGCAGTACAAGTTCCTCACCGCCGTAGCGACCTTCAAAGTACTGCCCGGGAAGGAGGGCGCCTTCGTCGAGAAGGGCACGGCCTTGGCCCCGGTGCTCGACAAACTCATCGCGTCCGGTGCCGTCCTTTCCTACGGCATCGATGTCGACATTCTCCATGTCCCGGGCGAGACCAATGTCGCCTTCTGGGCTGTTGTACCCAATTACGAAGCTCTCGAAAAGGAGGAGACCGCGATCCAGGAGTTCGCCAAGGCGAATCCGGCCGTGATGCAGGAGTTGACTTCAATGACCGATCCGGCGGCTCACCACGACTTGATTGTGCGAGCCCGGGAGGAGAGTCACAGGCGGGTACCCCCAGGCAGCAAGCCGATAGAGGACTTCGACATGGTACGCGTCAAGCCGGGGCGGATGCAGGAGTTCATGGGGCTGTTCCGTAAGTATGACAAGCCGGTGCTCGACAAACTCGTCGCCGATGGGGTGATCTACGCCTACGAGCTCGATGTCGAAGCTGTGCACACCATGGAGCCCGGCCTGACGTGGACTATCGTCACGATGCCCGATCTTGCCACCAAAGACAAGGTGAATGCGGCCTTCGATGAGGCCGACAAGAACATCCCGGAGGCGGAGCGCAACATGGTCGAGAAGCTCTACCTCGACATGGTCGTTGCAGGCTCGCACCGCGACAGCCTGTCGCGCAGCCTCGTCTTCAAGCAGAAATAGCCGGGACAGGCGCTGAGAGCGGGCCCGGTGCGGGTTCCCGGGCCTGCCCGCGCGGCGCTACCCGATCTACCGTTCGGGCTCTGCTTGGTGAGTCGCACTGCGCCAGGGCGCGCCGGCCGGCGGTTTCGGATGCGTCGGCCGCCGGCAAAGGTGCATCTCCGCGGCTCAGGTTGACGCTTGGGGACAGGGGCGTGACTACGTTTTTGGAGGTGGTCGCAGAACCTGAGCCGATGGCCGCCGTCCCGAAACCGGCGGCACACGGTTACCGCGTCTCTGTTTTTGAAGCGCTCCCCCACCACGGGTAGCGCACTCGGCATGTGCGCACCTCCGTTCTCACCGTCCATGAGTTGCTCCTCTTGGATCAGGGCACTCGGAAGCAGTTGGGCGGCTGACAGATAGCTACCGATAGTGAACCGTAGCGCCCCAATCGATGTGTCAATGGCGCCAACGTGTGCCATGCTGGAGTTTCTATGCGTGACTCAGAGATCATCGAAACCGAGCTAATGGAAATCAGCGCCATCGCCGACGAATCCATCAAATTCGAGCGCATCGTCGCCTGGTGCGCAACGTATCCCGACGAAGTCCCTTTCGCCCTGCATCAGCTCCTGAGCCGGCGCGACAAGCACCCGTCGGAAACCTCCGAAACTTAACCACGACGGTGTTGCCGCCGCGCAGGACGTCCATACCGCGAGGGCCTTCGTGGCTGCTGTTTTGGCCCTTGCGGAAACGGCGGAGCAGTAGGCGGGCGCCGCTTGCGCTGGCGTTTCTCTTCGCCAGTTTGCCACTGGCGGGGAAGCTGTTTCTGGGCAGTTGGGGGTTCGACGGCGCGCCGGGTATAGCGAGCCTGTGCCTGATTGCGGCGGTGTGCCTCTATTTTGCCGGGCGAGAGCGCCGGCCCCCGATCCCCGATTCCGCTGCGATTCCCGGCGAGGCCATCCGGCTAGCGGCGTAAGGGGAGACCAGCCGGGGGATCGCGCTAGTGAATGAGGCGCTTCGGCTGAGCCCCCGTCTCCGGCAGGCGCGGGAGCACTGCGGCCAGATTCGCTTCGGAGAACCGGACGCCGCCGAGCGCGGCTGCTTCGAAGGACTCATCGAAATGGCGATGAAGAACGGTCAAATCGTTACCCTGAAAGCTATCGAATCTCGGAGCTCTCCACCCGCAATCAGGCCAAGCTGCCGGGGACCCTCCGGCAAGATCGGGGACCGCAAACGCCGTTTGCTATCCATAATGAATTATGGATAACCCCTGGCTGGCCATCCCGCTGGACGACTACGAGGGCCACATGGGTTCCGCCGCCGTGCAACAGTCGCATACGCTGGCGGAGTTGTTCGCCTGCTCTCTGCGCCATACGCGGCCCGAATCGGTGGCCGTTCTGGGTGTGGCCGGCGGCAACGGGCTCGACCGCATCTCGCCCGATGTGACCAAACGCGTCTGCGGCCTGGACATCAATCCCCACTACCTCGAAGCCGTGCGGCGGCGCTACGGCAATCTGCCGGGCCTGGAACTGCACTGCGCGGACCTGGCGAACCAGGCGGTCCAGCTTGCCCCGGTCCGGTTGGTCCACGCCGCGCTGATCTTCGAACATGCGGGACTGGAAGGCTGCCTGCGGAATGCCCTCTCGATGGTAGCCGAGGGCGGGAGCCTGTCGGTGGTGTTGCAATTGCCCAGTCCGCAGTCGCCGGACGTGAGCGCCAGCCCGTACGCCTCCATGCAAACCCTCAGCGGGGACTTTCACCTGATCGACCCGGCCCAGCTTCGCGGCACGCTCTCCGGGAACGGCTTCCGCCAGGTTTGGGAGACGCGATATCCGTTGGCCGGCGGCAAGGCGTTCTGGATGGGCATTTTCGAACGGCCTGCGGGCGCGCCGCCTGCTCGAACCTCGCAAATCTGCCACGACGCGGAAGATTTGCAAGGATAAATCGGACGCCGCGCAGTCTACAATGGCAAAAGGTGCCTTTCGGAACGCTGGTCCTGGCCTCCCAATCGCCGCGACGCGGGGAAATCCTGCGCCAGGCGGGGATTCCGTTCGTGGTTCGCGTGGCCTCGGTGGACGAAACCCCGCTGCCTAACGAGCGGCCGGAAGAGTACGTGGTCCGGCTGGCCGAGTGGAAAGCCATGGCGGTGGAAGCGGCGCCGGAGGAAATCGTATTGGGCGCCGACACTACCGTGGTGCTGGGCGGCGCCATGCTCGGCAAACCTTCCGACGCCGGCGAGGCGCGCCACATGCTGGTGCGGCTTTCGGGGCGGCGCCACCAGGTCCTCACCGGGATCTGTCTGCGCCGCGGCGGGCAGGCGATCCGCGACTGGGCCACTACCCAGGTCTGGTTCAGCGCCATGAGCCGGCGGGAGATCCGCGAGTACGCCGCCAGCGGCGAACCGATGGACAAAGCCGGGGCCTACGCCATCCAGGGACTGGCATCACGCTATGTGGAACGGATCGAGGGTTGTTATTTCAACGTGGTAGGGCTGCCGATGGCGTTGGTGTACCACCACCTACAGGTACTGCGGAAGCAAGCCGGGGAAAAGTAGTCGGAGGGGCGGAGATCCCCTCCGACATTGATAACAAACGCGTTAGTTGCCGCCGCCACCCTTGGCGGGGGCTCTCTTGCCGGCTTTGCCGCCCCTCTTGCCGCCTTTTTTGCCGCCGCCCTTATGGCTGCCGCCAACAGGCCGCTGAGCCAAGAGTACGGGCATGGCCAGCAGGGCGCCCAGCAGGCCGAGTCCGAGAACCTTCCGAATTAAACCGCGCATAAAACTCCTGTCTATACTATAGATTCCGATTTGTCTTGAACAAGTTGCGTGAATCTTGAACAAAAGTGAGCCACCCCCGCCGCGGCCCGGACCGAAAATCGCGGTTTCGGGAAACGCGGAATCTGCGTAATTGCCGTTCCAAAGCCAAAATCCTTGTAGATTTTTACGACAAGCAGGTCTTATAATCTAGTTTAAGGCATCCTGTTGTGAATCCCACTTTAGTAAGGAGGGGCGAGTTGGAAAACTCATCCACATCCGCGCGGCCAAAGGTGACCATTGACGGCAACGAGGCCGCCGCATACGTCGCGCATCAGATCAACGAAGTCATTGCTATATATCCGATTACGCCATCATCCAACATGGGCGAATGGGCGGACCAGTGGTCCTCCGAAGGCAAGACCAACATCTGGGGCTCGGTTCCCACGGTAATCGAAATGCAGAGCGAAGGCGGCGCTGCCGGCGCTTTGCACGGGGCTTTGCAGGCCGGTTCCCTGGGTACCACGTTCACGGCCTCGCAGGGGTTGCTGCTGATGATCCCCAACATGTTCAAGATTGCGGGAGAACTCACCAGCACGGTATTCCACATTGCGGCCCGCGCCCTGGCGGCCCATGCGCTCTCGATTTTCGGCGACCATTCGGACGTCATGGCGACCCGTTCCACGGGGTTCGGCATGATGTCGTCCAACTCGGTCCAGGAAGTCATGGACTTGGCGCTGATTGCCACGGCGGCCAGCCTGGAGTCGCGCATCCCCTTCCTGCACTTCTTCGACGGCTTCCGCACGTCCCATGAAGTCGCCAAGGTGGAGCAACTCACTCCCGACGACATGCGCGCCATGATCGATGAAGATCTGGTGCGCGCCCACCGCCAGCGGGCGCTTTCGCCCGACCGGCCGGTGATCCGCGGCACGGCGCAGAACCCCGACGTGTACTTCCAGGAACGCGAAACCTGCAACCCCTATTACCTGGCCTGCCCCACCGTCGTACAGAACGTCATGGACAAGTTCGCCCGTCTGGTGGGCCGCCAGTATCGCCTGTTCGACTACGTGGGCGCACCCGATGCCGAACGTATCATTATCATGATGGGCTCGGGCGCCGAAGTAGCGCACGAAACCGTCGAGGCGCTGCAGGCCGCCGGCGAGAAGGTGGGACTGTTGAAGGTTCGCCTGTACCGGCCGTTCGCCGTGGAAGCCTTCGTACAATCGCTGCCGGCATCCGTGAAATCCATCGCCGTGCTGGACCGCTGCAAGGAACCGGGTGGCACGGGCGAGCCGCTGTACTGCGACGTGGTCACCGCCCTGGCCGAAATGGGCGTGAGCAAGCGCGTCATCGGCGGGCGCTACGGGCTGGCGTCCAAGGAATTCACGCCCGCGATGGCGAAGGGCGTGTTCGATGAGCTGAAGAAAGCCTCGCCGAAGAACCACTTCACCATCGGCATCAACGACGACGTCACCCATACCAGCCTGGATTACGACCCGCGCTTCTCCACCGAGGTCCCGGGCACGGTGCTGGCTTTGTTCTACGGGCTGGGCGCCGACGGCACCGTGGGCGCGAACAAGAACTCCATCAAGATCATCGGCGAGGAGACCGAGAACTTCGCGCAGGGCTACTTCGTTTACGATTCCAAGAAGTCCGGCGCCATCACCACCTCGCACCTGCGGTTCGGCCCCAAGCCGCTGCACTCCAGCTACCTGATCGCCAAGGCCAGTTTCGTGGCCTGCCACCAGTTCTCCTTCCTGGAACGCATCGATGTGCTGAAGGCCGCCGCGCCCGGCGCCACCTTCCTGCTGAACAGCACCTTCGGCCCGGACGAAGTGTGGGACCACCTGCCGCGCCTGGTGCAGCGGCAGATTATCGACAAGAAGCTGAAGTTCTACACAATCGACGGCTACGAAGTGGCCAAGAAGACAGGCATGGGCGGGCGCATCAACACCATCATGCAGACCTGCTTTTTCGCCATCAGCGGCGTTTTGCCGCGCGAGGAAGCCATCGCCGCCATCAAGTACACCATCAAAAAGACTTACGGCAGGCGCGGCGAAAGCGTAGTGGAGAAGAACAATGCGGCCGTGGACGCGGCCCTCAGCCATCTCCACGAAGTGGAGGTTCCCGCCCAGGTGACGTCGCTCTTCGATATGCGGCCGTACGTTCCCGCCGAGGCGCCCGATTTCGTGCAGCGCGTGACGGCCAAGATCATAGCCGGCGAAGGCGACGATCTGCCGGTGAGCGCCATGCCTACCGACGGCACCTTCCCCACTTCGACCGCGCAGTGGGAGCGGCGCAACATCGCCCTGGAAATCCCCGCGTGGGACGAAGAGCTGTGTATCCAGTGCGGCAAGTGCGTGCTGGTGTGTCCGCACGCCGTAATCCGCGCCAAGGTCTTCGACGAAAAGGACTTGGCCGGCGCGCCGCCCACTTTCAAGGCGGTTCCCGCCCGCTGGAAGGACATGAAGGACCGCAAGTACACGCTGCAAGTGGCTCCCGAGGATTGCACCGGTTGCACCTTATGCGTGCAGGTCTGCCCGGCCAAGAGCAAGAGCGAAGTGAAGCACCGCGCCATCAACATGGTGGCCCAGCCTCCGCTGCGCGAGAGCGAAGCCGCCAACTGGGAGTTCTTCCTTAAGATTCCCGAAACCGGCCGCGAGCTTCTTTCCGCGAGCCAGGTAAAGGACGTGCAGTTGCTGCGGCCGCTGTTTGAATTCTCCGGCGCCTGCTCCGGCTGCGGCGAAACCCCGTATCTCAAGCTGATGACCCAGTTGTTCGGCGACCGTATCCTGGCCGCGAATGCCACCGGATGCTCGTCGATCTACGGCGGCAACCTGCCCACCACCCCGTACTGCACCAACGCCGAAGGCCGCGGCCCAGCCTGGAGCAACTCGCTGTTCGAAGATAACGCCGAGTTCGGACTGGGCATGCGCCTGGCCATCGACAAGCAGAACGAATACGCCCGCGCACTGGTATGGCGGCTGGGCTTCCACATTGGCGAAGAGCTGGCCCAGGCGCTCATGAACGCCGACCAGACCACCGAGCAGGGCATCTTCGCGCAACGCGAGCGCGTCCGCATTCTCAAAGAGAAACTGGCCAGCCTGCATACGGCGGAAGCGCGCGACCTGATCGGCCTGGCCGACTCCCTGGTCAAGAAGAGCGTGTGGATCCTGGGCGGCGACGGCTGGGCCTACGACATCGGCTACGGCGGGCTGGACCACGTGCTGGCCAGCGGCCGCAACGTCAACGTGCTGGTGCTCGACACCGAGGTCTACTCCAACACCGGCGGCCAGGCGTCGAAATCCACGCCGCGCGGCGCGGTCGCCAAGTTCGCCGCCGGCGGCAAGCCGGTGGGCAAGAAGGACCTGGCCATGATGGCCGTCGCCTACGGCAGCGTCTATGTGGCGCGCGTGGCCATGGGTTCGAGCGACATGCACACGGTCAAGGCGTTCCTGGAAGCCGAAGCCTTCAACGGCCCGTCGCTGATCATCGCCTACAGCCACTGCATCGCGCACGGCTACGACCTGACTTACGGCATGGACCAGCAGAAGGCCGCGGTGAACTCCGGCTACTGGCCGCTGTTCCGCTACAATCCCGACCTAGTGGCCCAGAACAAGAACCCCTTCCAGCTCGATTCGCGCGCGCCCTCCATCGCGCTGAAGGACTACATCTACAACGAAACCCGCTACACCATGCTGGTCAAGAGCAATCCCGACGAGGCCAAGCGGCTTCTGGAACTGGCCAAGGAAGACGTGGCCTCGCACTGGAAGCTGTACGACTACCTGGCTCACGAACCTTCCAACGGCGCGGAGGTGAAGAAATGATCGACCTCTCGAAAACCATCGACCTGTCCACTACTTATCTGGGCCTGAAGCTGAAGAATCCGTTGGTTGCCTCGTCCTCGCCGATGTGCGAGGACGTGGGCAACGTGCGCCGGCTGGAAGATTCGGGCGCCGCCGCGGTGGTGCTGCAATCGCTCTTCGAAGAGCAGATTACGGTGGATAGCGACGAGCTGGACCGCTTTCTGACCGAGGGGTCGGAGCTGTCGGCCGAATCGGTAACCCACTTTCCCGAGCTGACGCATCGCGTGATGGGGCCGGATGCGTACCTGGCCCACATCGCCAAGTGCAAACAGGCGGTGAAGATTCCCGTCATCGCCAGCCTCAATGGCGCCACCCAGGGCGGATGGCTGAAGTTCGCCAAACAGATGGAGCAGGCCGGCGCGGACGCGCTGGAGCTGAACATCTATTACATCCCCGTGGATCCCGATGTTCCCGGCGCGGCGGTGGAACAGCAGTACGTCGACCTGGTGCAAGCCGTCCGCGAGCAGGTGAAGATCCCCGTGGCGGTCAAGCTGGGCCCGTATTTCAGCTCCCTGGCGAACATGGCCAAGAAGCTGGACGCCGCCGGCGCCGACGCCCTGGTGCTCTTCAACCGCTTCTACCAGCCGGATTACGATCTGGAATCGCTGGAAGTGGTGCCCAACCTGATCCTCAGCAATTCACACGAACTGCTGCTGCGGCTGCACTGGGTCGCGGTGCTGTACGGCAGCGTGAAGGCCGACTTGGCCCTGACCGGCGGAGTCCACAGCGCTCCGGACGTGGTGAAAGCCATGATGGCCGGCGCCAAGGTCGCCATGATGACGTCGGCGTTGTTAAAGCGCGGGATCACCTACCTCGACACCCTGACCACCGAACTGCTGGTGTGGATGGGCGAGCACGAGTACGACTCCATCCGCCAGATGCAGGGCAGCATGAGCCGCAACGCCGTTCCGCAGCCCGCAGCCTTCGAGCGGGCGAACTACATGAAGGTGCTGAGCTCGTACGCGATGCGGTAGGGTTCAAGAAGGCCAGAAGCAATTGATGGCCATTTTCAACGCCCATCCTCTATACGTGTACAATACGTATAGGCAGCATCTATGAACCGAAAGCTCACCATAACTGTCAGCGAGGCCGTCTATGAGGGCCTCCACCGGACCGTCGGGCGGCGTCGCATCAGCCAGTTCATCGACAGACTTGCCCGTCCCCACGTGGTGCCCCAGGATATCGAAGCTTCGTACCGCGACATGGCTGCCGATCGGGCGCGCGAACAAGAGGCGCTGGAGTGGTCCGAGGCCCTGATCGCCGATTCCTCTCTCACGGGACCCCATGCTTCGCGGTGAGGTCTGGTGGGTCGATTTCGATCCGTCGTTGGGCGGCGAAATCCAAAAGACCCGTCCCGCCGCGATCGTTAGTAACGACGCGTCCAACCGCAACCTGAACCGCGTTCAGGTCGTTCCGATTACCAGCAATGTAACCCGCGTCTACCCGTGTGAAGCTCCCATCGACCTCAACGGCGAACCACGCAAGGCAATGGCCGACCAGATCGCTACTGTCGGAAAACAGCGCCTCAAATCCAAGTTGGCAACCTTGTCGCTCGACGACGTCCGCGCTATCGAACGAGCCATCTGCATCCAACTGGGCCTCTCAGCCTGATAAGCCAGCCCCTCGCGCGCCGCGTTTCATCCGCGGCCATTATTCTTTTCCGGAGCCATTTCCGCGCTATTCGTGGGGCTTCTGGTCCTTGTCCAGGTACTTGACGAACAGCACGGCATTGCCGCGCTGGTTGTACAGCAGATCGTCCACCAGGTTGCGCGTCAGCAGAATGCCGAATCCGCCGGGGCGCTTGCCTTCCTCGGCGCGCACTTCCACGTGGCGGATGGGCGAATCGGCGGGATTGCAGATGGCCGCGTGCGGCAGGGAGTCGAGTGAGAATCCCCGGCCGGGGTCGTGGATGTGTACGATCAGCGAACGCGGGGTCCGCAGCAGCGAGGCCCGCACGCGCTTCGTCGGGTCGCTTTGTCCGCCGTGCTCCACGGAGTTCATGAGCAGTTCGCGAAACGCCGCGGCGATGTCCTCGCGGACCGCGGCCGGGAGGTCGCCCTCGATTTCGCGCACAAATTGGGTGGTCCGCTCGACCGCGTCCATCTTGCAGCGAACGTCCAGCGCGACCCACTCGGGCCGCGACGAAATCACGCGGATATCGTCCTTCCAAGACGGCGTTTCCAGGGCCTGCTGCACCATGTCGGTCAACGGTCCGGGCGCCACGGGAGCGCGGAAGTAGCTGTAGGCGCGAAGGCGGATGGCGCCGATCACCGCCGCCGGGTCGGGATCGCCGGTGAGGATGACCCGCGCTTGGGGCGCCACGGCGCGCACCCGGCGGAGCAGTTTCAAGGGGTCGAAACCGTTACGGCCGGCGCTGGCGACCAGCACGTCGCAAGGCGCCTGGCGCAGGCTCTTGAGCGCCTCATTTTCATCGGAAACATCCTGGATGCAGCAGTCGCCGGGCTTAAGCGCCCCAGCCAGCAGTTCGCGGACGGCGGGGTCCGGGTCGACCACCAACAGGCGTTGAGAGCTCACAGCATCTCCATATCCCTACTTTAAACGACGTTTGGCATGGTAGGGCGGTTGCCCCACGGGTTGGGGCCCACGTCGCCGGCCGGGACGCTGGTTTACACTCACGGTTCCGTTAAACCGGTAACCTCCGTACTCCGGCGAGCATCTCACCTTGGTGATGGCCCACACAGACCCCGCCCGTAGTGTTTCCCGCGTAGGCCGGGTGTTTCCGGCACCTCCCGGCGCGAGACGTTTCCTTCTGCTTTTGCTAGCCGCTGGCGCGGTTTCGGCCCAGATTTACCCGCCCGGCCCGGGGTACCCGGGAACTGGCTACCCGGGGAATGGGTATCCGGGGAACGGCTACCCCCAGGGCGGCATTCCCATCCCCAGCCGGGGAGGGCAGAAGCAGTCCGATGCCAAACAGCCGCTGCCCAACTATCGCGGAACGTTGAAGCAGATGGACGACAAAACCATTACCCTGACCCTCAACGACGACCGCGACTTGATGTTCAAGCGCGACGGCAAGACCAAGTTTTACAAGGGCGGCGACGAGGTCAAAAACCCCAAGTTCGCGGTGGGCGACCAGCTCTCCATCGAGGGCCCGGTTTACGGGAACGGCTACATGCTGGCGGTCAACGTCTACTGGGAGCGCGCGGCCGGAGGGACCGATACGGCCAAGTCGGGCGATAAGAAAGACGATTCCGTCCACGACGCCTGGAAGGACGATCCCAAATCCGCGCAGCAGCCTCCGTCCCAGGCGAAGCCAGCCGATTCCGGCGCGCCGCCCGCGGCCGCGGCTCCGCAGTCCAGCGCTCCGCCGCCGGCCGCTCCGCCACCCGCCAAGCCCGATGCCGACGATCCCGGACCGCCGACCCTGCGCCGCGGTCAGCCGGCCGACGTGAATCGCGAACATGCCGCGCCGCTGCCCGAGATCCCGCCCACCGGTCCCGTGAATCCGCCGGCGACGGCGACTTCCTCCGGCGCCCTTGGCGGATTTCGCGGCGAGGACGACGCCCCCATCGTGCAGCACCGTGGCGACGACCTGATCCGCCGGGCCACCGACGCCGCCATGGACTTCACCGAGGGCCTGCCCAATTACATCTGCAAGGAAAACATCGGCCGCTATCAGAGCGAGAGCCACATCCCCAACTGGCAAGCCATCGACATCGTCGCGACCGACGTGGTCTACGAGAATCATAAAGAGAGCTACAAAAACCTGACCATCAACGGCAAGCCGGTGAAGAAATCGATGGAGGAGCTCGACGGCTCCTGGTCCACGGGCGAGTTCGGGACCATCATGATCAACCTTTTCTCGCCCGGCACCGCCGCCGAATTCAAATACAGGAAGGACTCGCGTTCCGGAGGCGTGCTGGCGAAGGTCTACGATTTCAACGTGGAGCACGCCAATTCGGCGTGGCATGTGCAAGTGGCTTCGCAATCCTACAGCCCGCCGTACCGCGGGGCGGTTTGGATCGATCCGCAAACGGCGCGCGTGCTGCGCATCGAGATGCAGGCCTACGGTTTCCCCCAGGACTTCCCCACGGACCACGTGGAGTGCGCCACCGACTACGAATACATCCGCCTGGGCGATGCCCATCAGTACCTGCTGCCGGTGCACTCCGAGAACCTGATGTGCCAGCGCGGCTCGGACTTGTGCAGCCGCAACGTCATCGATTTCCGCAATTACCGCAAGTACACGGGCGAGTCTACAATCAAGTTTGGAGACCCCAAGTGACCCAAACGTTTTCGCGCCGCGATTTGAATCTGCTGGTTCCCGCATTGGCGGCCGTGGCCGCGCGGGCGCAGGAGCCCAAACCCACGCAGGAGCCCAAACCCGCCGCGCTGGACACGAAACTCTACCACGACAAACAGATTCCTTATACCGGCGACGATAAGAAGAAGGGCCGCCGGTTCTTCGATGGCGTCACCCACACCGGCTACCACATAGAAATGCATGAGACCATTCTCGGCCCGGGAGCCGAGACGCACCCGCCGCACAAGCACGAGCATGAAGAAATCGTGATTGTGATGGAAGGAACGATGGAGATGTACAACGAAGGCAAGACCGAGGTCGCCGAAACCGGTTCGGTCTGCTACTTCGGGTCGAACCAGATGCACAGCTCCCGCAACGCCGGCACGGCGCCCTGCCGCTACTACGTTCTGGAGCTGCGGGCGAGCGCGTAGGAACGGGCGACGGGCGGTAGAATGAGGCCGGGAACGGGGCAGGCTCAGCGGCCGGTCCCGCCTTCCGCCGTGGGATTTCGAAGAGCGGCCTCGCGCATCGCGGCCACCTCGACGCGCGCGACCGCCCCGCCGATGGACTTCACCCGGACCAGAATCTCCATGTGCCGGATGCGAGCCGCCGCGGAGTTCTCCGCTCCCGCCGCCAGCTTGGCGGAGAGCGACCCATTGATGGCAAACTCGCCGGCGGCCTCCACGGCCACCATGTCGATTCCGTTGAGGATCAGCACCGTCCCGGTACCGGACAGATTCGGCAGCACCGCGATAGCGGCCCAGGTTTCCTCCCCATTGTCCGACTCCCGGTATTCCGCGCGTTCGCCCGGCCGCGGAGACCGGTTGAGCAGATAGTAGGTGCGGGTAGCCGGGTCGGTCACGAAAGAAAAATTCAGCGAGGGCTCGAAGAGTTCCACCCAGGGAACGGAGAGACGGCTGCCGAGCAGGATGAAGTTGTCCGTCTGGAATTCCCGCGCATTGATGTGGCGCGGGTAGCGGATCACCGGAACTCCGCCCAGCCGGATGCCGAGGGCAAACAGCCGCGCTCCCATGGTGGCCGATCCGACCGACGTGATCTGCTCCTGGCCCAGGAAGCCGATCACCGATCGCATTTCCGGCCGGGCCGACGCGATCAGGGAATTGGGATAGCCCGGCGCCAGGTACTCGCTCAGCGACAGGTCGCGTCCCAGGAAGTACTGGATTTCGCGATACGCCTTGTCTGCGATTACGATATTGGTCTTCTGCCCGGGGCTGAACACCCGGGACCATAGCGGATCGGCCTTTGCGGGCGGCCGCCGGGCCGGCCACAACCAGAAAGCCAAGGCGATGATGGCCATTACGATCAGGGAGATCCCCACCATCCGCTTCCGATCCGGATGGGACGGCGAGACGGGAACCGGCTCGACCTCCGCCGGCTCGACCACCGGCGGTTGCCACTGAAAGGTGACCGCGTAGGAACCGGGCGGCAGGGAGATCGCCGGATTTCCGGGAATATCCGCTCCCTGATAGTACTGAGCCAGCCGCTTGCGAACCTCGTTGGCCGTCACGCGAACAATGGCATCCTCGCTGGTATCGTACTCGGGGGGGCGTTGCAAGACCTCGATTCCGATGGTGCGTTCCTTCAACTCCTCTTGGGTCGAGCCTTTGAGGACCTGGTGAACGGAATACTCCAGCAGGCGGCAGCACCGCCGGCTGCCGCGGAACGACGGACTGTCGAGGATGCGGGCCAATTCCGCCAATACGGCGCTCCGGCGTTCCTCGGGAACGACTTCCTGGTCGATCGGATGCACTCCACTCATGTGAGAATCGGGGCCGGAATACGATACTTACCCCCCCGTCGCCTCTCAGTATAGCTCCCCCCGATCTTCCTCAAGCAATGCGCTTAACGGTGTGCTTAACGGTGGTTCGGCCCCGTTAACAACCTTGCCGGCCATGCCACGGAGCACCAGAACGGCCCTGGATGGCGGGGAGCCAAGCGGTTGGGAGTTGACATCTGAAGGTCCCATTCCGATGCGAAAACCGATACCCCTACCGAAGAGGAGGGCTCCACCCGACTGAATTCATGTGGTAAGCGGGGCACCCTTATACGTGGGCTCCTTTTCCAGCGGCAACTTGCGGGATCGGCGTGCGCTTTTCCCGCTGTAAACATACGCAAGAATTCCGAAAGTTGCGCATACCCACGCCGGTCGAAACGAACCGGGCTGTTAAATAAGGCGGGGCACACAGCGGAGAAGAAGAGGAGAGGTCGGCCGGAAAGTCGCGCCCAGGTACTCGCCGGGGTGCAAACGGAGAATCTCCGGGGGCGGGTACTGAGAGGCGGCATTCACCGCAAACGCAAGGCTATGTTGAGGAAAACGCGACGCGTCGCATCGGGCACACGAACCGCGAAGCTGTTAAAAATAGGGGACTTTCATTCCGTGGTGGGAAGGTTTGGCTCCCCGAGACGAACACAAATCCGAACACGGGTTTGGAGAATATGGGGCGACCTCAATTCTCCAGGCAGTTAACTCAGATGGAGATTTCGGAGGCGAAGATCGTTGTGGGGGATTCGGTTGTCAATGATCAAATGCTCGCCCAATCATACCCCAAAGCTGCCCTCGGAGCCGATGGGACTGACTTCCCCAGGTGAAACAAAGGGGTATTTCACGGCGGAGAGACACCAGCAAAGTGGTTGATTCCACACGCCCTACTCAAGTCGTCTTCCTTGTCCCCGGCCACGACAAAAGCCGCTTCGGCCCCGATCTTGGTTTGGTGGACGCAGTTCAACTTCGACCTCTGGTGGGTCCGCTGCCAGTCCTTCTGGCACGTTTCCTATGCATCAACAGGATTGCCAGCCTGCCTGTGTTGATTAGGGGATCATCTACCATCAACCGTCGGATTAGCTGGCCGATCATATTTGCTTTCCATCCCTCGGTCCTGCCTCCCTCAGCTCGACGACCTGATACTTCAACTCTGTCGCCCGAATGACTAGAAATGCCTCCAAATCAACGAGTGCGATGATCGCGTCGCGGTCTGGCGCCGGCAGGAACGCGTTATCGAAGCTGTTGTAGATCAAGTGTAGAACTTCGAGTCGCGAGAGTGCGCCGATCCTTGACCCTACGCCTTTAGGTGGGCGGAAGAGCAGCGGTAGGCTCAAGAACTCGTCAGACAGTGGATAGGGTGCTCCGCTGTCTGCAGGTCCCTTAAGCCGATGTGAAACCCAAGGATCGTCAGTGGAAATCGTAACCGTCAATCGACGTTTTGCATAATCCTCATACACGTATGGTTTCTCATCCAGGTAAAAGCCATTTGTGAAGTGGTTGCTTATAGGGCATAGCTCGATTGGGATTCGGCGGTCACGAATCAGACCAGCGAGGTTTGCGCCGCCGCTCAACCTGACACCATGACCGATACGCTGGGCATGCAGCTCGAAGATCGCTTCCCAGATACTGCGCTCTTCTTCATCCTCTCCAGCGTGAATAGTGACCAGAATGCACTTCTCGAACGCCTCGGTCAGACTCTCGCGCAACTCAGCATGCCGCACACCGCGCTCCTTGCCAACCAAGTCGACACCAACAACACGCGGGACAATTAGGCCGAGCCCTCCTCGTTCCAGCACGTCAAACGCCGACCACTCCTCATCGATGCGGCCGTCTAAGCCACTCTCGCTCTCCGCTCTGGAATCCCCAGGCAACTCTCGCAAAGCTGCAAGGTAGGACTCGCGGGCATCAACGGCGTGGCGAACGGTTGCCTTCAAGTACTCGCGACTATCAAGACGCTTGCCAGCAATGATCACATTGCCCAGCACATACGGTGGGCGACGCAAGGCTTCGGCACCTGGCGCACGACTCTCGTCCAGCCAGAAGAATTTCCGGGCGTTACCCAGCGCCTCAACAGCTCGATCCGTCAAACTAGCGGAAGCTAGCAATGCAGTAGCGATCACCTCCCCCTCGTTCGCTATGCGCCCTGTCACCAGCCCGCGGGGTGAAAGCTTGAGTTCCATGTACCGAACCGAATCAGTTCGACAAGCATGCTCGATAGTCTCTATTACGCCAAGAATGAGAGTCTCGTACGACTGCAGAACGCTTGAGCCAGTCAGATCCATTGCAGAAATATACCTATCTAAGGTAATGGTCTTCCGGCTCAACCTCCTAGGCATTGACATGACGCAGCTTAAGGGATCGCCCCACCCTGGCTTCCATGCATCCCTACATGGCTGCTCTTCGTCAATTCTACTCACCAGATCCAGCAGTGCCGACAGTTTGACAGCGTCGACCCGTCTACAGATACTCTGTATGAACGAGTCGTTAGGCACCACATAGGCCCTGCCGACGACCCTCCGCGCCTCCAAGAGTATTCGCCCCGCCCCTTTCACCTCTGCTTCGTCATCGTCGAGAGCCTTCCGCACTCGACCTATGTAGTCACGAAAGGATTTGAGCGTCCCGATCCGCCTATCCAGCGACGTCTGCCACTCTGAGAGCTTTGGCCGTATCAGAAGGCCAAGAACTGTATTGAACACGCACGCCGTCAAGTTCTTGTCACTTTTGCCCTCGACAGGACACGCATGAGCCAATGCATCTATAAGTCCGTTAATAGAATCGATTACATCGACACCGAGTTGCTCCGATCCTATCTCAAATAGCGCCTCGCCAAAGGCCTCGGTGGTAACGGGGTCGACCGATTCCCCGGCGGCTTCCTTATCCCTCAATCTTTCGATAGACTTAGTAACAAGCTCCTTTGTCTTGCCGATCAGCGTCTTCTGTTCTGGCGAAAAGGACGACTTCAGGGTCCATTTCCATTTCACAGATAATGACAGAAGAGATAGGTCATATAATACATCAATCGGGATCGCGGGACCGAGGTGAACGTGGATATCAGCCTTCGGCAACCGACGCACCCAGTCGAGATCAGTGGTGAACTTGCTGTGAGGTAGATAGGGAGCCAGTGAGTCCCTGTCCGTACCGGACAACCACTCGATATCAGGAGTAAGGAATCGTCGATTTAGAGACGTTAAGTAATGGCGCGGGACGCGGTGCAAGCAAGGGAAATTCCTCTTCACTTGAGCGCGGTTCGGCTCGTAGTCTGAAATCCATTTCGCGTACTGCTCCACAATGGGCGCCATTACCGTCGAGTACACGAGGCGAAGGTCCGCGATAAAGTCCTCCGTCATTGGGACAGTACTCGCAACGATGAACCCGCTAGGAGCCATTCGCCAATCGGATACTTGTGAGCCCTTCGGCACACCTGGGACCATGTTGTGAACTAAACTCTGGCCGACATAGTAGTAGTTTGCACCGAGAAGTCGAAGCGCTCCCAAGAAAATAAAATAGTTGACGGTTCGCTCTTCGAGGTGTTCGACATGCTGCTGGCGCAGGCCGTCTCTGATAGCTTGCTTCAAACCCTTAGGCAGCCTGCTGTAGAGGGCCTTTGCTAGCTTCGAGGAAGTGGCCTCCCCGGCTCGCAAAAGACACGCATCCATTGCCTCGACACAACCAGCAAATTTGTGATACGTCCGCACCGCATCCGGGTGATTCACCGCAGAATCGAAAGGAATTGACCCCAGTAGATCCAATTCCTCTTCCGAAAAGTCAGCGTTCTTAATGGCGTCGATTATACCCTCGGCACGGGTTACCAAAGGATTCGGTTCTCCGTCCCGTTGAGGCTCGAACACCGGCGCCACTGGGAAACGGTCAGCAGCAATCCCAGAATGCGGCCCGAGGTCATCGACGGTGATCAACTCATAGTCGACGAGACGATCACGCAGAATGTCGCTGAGATTCAAGATGTGTTCGTCGAACCATGGAATGGGGCGGTCGACGAGCTGTGCCAAATGCGGAGAGCTTTCCGGCCAGAGATAAATCAACCGCAGTGCGGCAGAAGCGGGTACTCCGAGGGGCGAGAGCGAGCAATCAACAAGGCGTCTGAAGTATTGGTTTTTTACTGGATCGTAGAAAAGCCAAAGAATCCACACCGGCCGGCCCCGATGTGCGTGGTTGCCGATTACGAGTGAAGTCAGTGGTAATAGTGCGGATGGCAGGATTGATGAGAAATCCCCAGAGTGGTCGGTAAATCTCTTAGTCCACTCATGTATTCTGCCCGTGGTGACATCAAACAACTGATCCCAGGATTGCGTAATCTCATCCAGGCGAATCTGCTTCTTCATGCCTGTTGCGCCAAGGTTGATACTGTGTCGCCACGGCCCGCCGGAATGCGTAAGCTCCCAACCCGTCACGGGTGTATCTCCGTCACGGGCTGCCAGCGTCGTGGTCGACGCGGCTACTGGGCGGCTGGATCGCTGATTGCGAACAGGCTGGAGTTGCCAGCTAACCGTTTCTCGCCTCGCAGCCCTGGCACGCGTAGTCGGATGGCGCGCCGCGTAAACATCGAAGAGTCGCTTAAGAGATGATGAAAACGCAACTTCCAGATGCCCTTGGAAAAGCGAATCCGCTGAATCTCCGAGCCAGTTGCTGAGCGCTTTCGGAAGGAGCTGATCAAGTCTCCGTCCGCTTAAGCTCCACAAATTGCCTGGATCGTTAACTGTGAGGGGAAATCCTTCTCGCGAGATGATGAGCCGCCGTTTTAGCCCGCCTGCCGGATCTACCACAATGATAGCCAGCGGCGATGACTCCCCAAAAAGGATACTTAAGCCAATCTGCCTGCACCACGAGTCGATGTTGCCCACCGGCATCGGAACAAGACTAGATGCCTCCAGGCGGAGACTACAGGTGGCGAAAGCCCCCTTTCTCAGACCTGCCCCTTCCTTTTCGCCCGGAAAGAAGAACGGATTCCAGATGCTCTGGAGTCCGCTCTGCAAATACTGGTTCACAATTCTGGCATTCGAAAGGGCACCCCGCAGCATTAGCGTTGCAGCTTGAAGCGCTACGCTGAGGTGCGGGGCAAACAAGTCACATGGAGCAGTCATCAACCACCCCGACCTTAGCTGGTCGGCGGTACACTCTGCCGACGCGTGTCGGCCAACGCACGACGTGCATTCCCCAGAAAGCATTCGGCCGCACGCAGCACAGGCACCCAACACGCGCCGGTGAGCGACGGCCTGCCGATCAGGGGAATTCCAGATCGAGATCAAATCCGAGTTCCTGACGTTTCCTAGTTCGACGGAAGAGCATCCAACGCACGGAAAGACGCGTCCCGTATAGTCGACGTACAGGTGGTGGAGAAATCGAGTGCACGATGCTGCCACATAGGCACCAGATGGACGCCACGGATGTCCGAATTCTCGGTCGATCTCCTGCATCGCTAAGACAGCGTGACGGACCATTGCCCCGGTAGGCGTCTCAGCGCAGTGAATGCCTCTTCCTTTTGGCAGCAATGTGT
>Ga0326728_10004582_pt1 | contig 40563 bp, 43 predicted proteins | sample MB3enrmetagenome_FD_207602 | JGI IMG/M metagenome (GOLD analysis project Ga0326728, IMG submission 207602) | Lab enriched peat soil microbial communities from McLean, Ithaca, NY, United States - MB31MN | ecosystem: Environmental > Terrestrial > Soil > Wetlands > Peat | place: USA: New York... | reverse complement strand
GAATTACAGCTATTCCTATTGTCGTGATAATCACCTTAAAGGTGTTAATGTCATCGAAGTATAATATCGAAATGGATACCAGAAGTGAAACTATAAAACACAAGATATTAACGCCCATGATATTGCCCCTCCATCCTTTTTTATCTTGTTCTTTTACAATCTGCATATAGTAAAGGCTGCTGCTTTCCTCAAAGCAAACAGTTATATTATCATCATTATTGAAATAAGCCATATCAAAGTTTTCTTTTTTAAGAAGTTGGAGCAGTTGGGCGTCAATCTTCTTATAGATAAGTTTTTTACCATCAGCGGCTGCTTTTTCCTTTAACCGCGAATAATTGATTCGTTGCGGATTGCGCTCATAATCTTTTTCATATTTCTGAGGGTCAATATTTAAGATATTGTAAAGCAGCTGTTCATCTTTAGCTTTTATAGTTACAAATGCCCTACCGTCTTGGTATACTTTAGCCGAATAAAATAACGGCTTGTTAAACAGCATACTAATATGCTGAGGCATGATATTAATAGTTATACTAATTTAACTTTAAAAGAATGTCTAAATGAAAAATGCACTGTCGCGAAAATTCAAGGCAACAGCACATTTTTCATAAGACATTCTATAAAAAATCAAAGCAGTATTAAAGTTAAATAAGTATTAGATTTTCACCTTCTGACCTTATTAATCGGTAGTAGCTAATATTTTGAAAAACTCTGCTGTCAATTGGTTTATCAGCCTCATTTTTTTTCTTATGCCAATTCTTATATTCTTTGTATTCATTGCGGCGTGTCTTATTGAGCATTAATAAAGACAGAAATATCAGCCGCACAATTAGAAGCCTCATATCTTGTGAATAAAGAATTGAACGTTTAAGTGTATCTATAAGCCGTAAATCAGCATTGGCAACTCGTTTCTGGGATTGTTGATTTTTGTTTTCAAAAGTAAACCGTGTGTAGCGTTCCCATTCCGAGACATACTCCTTTGGGCTTACATTCTTCTTTTTAACCTGTTTTGGAGACTTCGGTTCAATATTTCTCAGTATTGAGAGTTTTCATGCCGTTTTAAGAAGGAACTGGTAAACAGGCGAATTTTTAATGATTTTAAACATGCCAAAATCGAACTATTCCAATACATTGAAAGCAGATACAACCGTCACAGAATTCATTCCGCCTTAAATTATTTAACCCCTCAGCAGATGGAGAATAAATTTAATTCAGCTGCTTAATTTGGCTATCTTTTTTTGTCCAGTGTATGTGTTAAAATGATATTTGTTTTGTATAGACGTGTATATACAAAACCGATGCTTGCAAAATACCCGCTAACGCGGGTATTTCAGCATGTAATAACGCAGGATAAGTGTTAACAAACCAAGCTCATCATAATTTAAAGTGTTAAAGATAAAAGAAAAGGCCGCCTTAAGGCGACCTCATCTTTATAGCAAATACTGAGCAGCGAAAAGTGAAAAAGCAATAAGAATTATTTATGAAATAAAAGCCATAACCACCACTTTTCTGTTTTCAGAAAAATTCAGTTTTTAATACTTAAGGTGTATTCAATTCATTCTCATTTGTTACTTTCTCACACTTAAGCGGAGAATGCTCAGAAGAACGTGATACCATGTTCTCAACAAGTTCATCCAGTGTTCCTTCATCAGGAATAATGTTTTTTGCTTTCATAAGGCCTGCGAGCCGTTTAGCTGCGGTAAGCCGTTGCTCATCCTCCTTTGCTGTTTTGCGCTTATGCAACGCTTTGAGTTTTGCATTCAACTCTGAAATGCGCTTTTCGGTTGCGGCAATCTGTTCATCAATTGTCTTTTTTGCCATAAAATTAATCTCCAATATTTAATCTTATACCTAACTGATAAATAATAGTAAGAGGTTTTTTTCACAATTGTGTATCCAACTTGGACACACAAAATAACTGCTAAAATAACATGCTTCCCATACCGTCAATCATATCAAGAGCGTTTGATATGATTTTTTCATCTGGTGCTTTTGGCTTTTCAATTGATTGTTCTTGTATTACGGCTTCATTTGCCGGTAGTGCACCACTGTTTATTACACTACCGGCATTTCCGCCTATGTATGCCATAATTGCTGTGGATATAAATTCGCTTTTATGGTGTCCTTTCGTGTTAAGTATACGGGCTACCTCTGCCTGAACAGGGTCATCGGGGTTGAGTCGCATTGAAATACGATAAATGTCTTTTTTATTTTCAATCATTTCTAATTCCCCTGTTCTTTGCTCATACGAGCGCGCCCTAAATCTTTATAGCCTTTTGCGTTTGCAAGCGTGTCAATTACAAATTCTGCTTTTCTTATTTGACCTGAGTTTTCAAGAAAGGACTTTAAGAGAATTGCACCGCCACCGACAAAATAAACTGGATTTATTCGCAAATCTATATCGTTAGTTCGTAGCATATTAATTAATGTGTTTGCGTAAGCCTCGGACACTTGCATTATAGTTTCGCACATTTCATTATCAAGCAATGTTTCTTTGCCCGAAAGAACATTTCTCACATCCGTCTCATCTAAAGTCCCACCATAACGTGATGAGACTGCTGATGTTGCACGGCTGAAGAGTTTTATTACGCCGTACTCAATAGATATTAATTGCATTTTCATTCTCCTTTTTTAAATTTAAGGCGTCATTATACGCCTATTGACTAACAATCTAAATTCTTGATGTGTGGGTTTGTGCTGTAAGGTGTCCAATGACGGCTTTAGGTGTCTTATACAAATTATAAACTTATATATTAATTACGTCGATGCTTTTTTGATAATGTTGATTAACATTAAAATATGGACTAACACATTAATGTTTTGATAAAAGTCAAAAATGACATTAAAGATACATGTTAATGAAATATTTATACACAGCTACCACAATTTGTTTGACCGATTCGTTTTTGCTTGGTTATAGAGCAAGTTTATTTATTAAAATTTTCGCATATAATATTAGTGCAATTATAATTGTGCATTGAGTTTCAATTTTGATATTTGACAAAAAGCACTTTTCGATGTATAATTTGATTGTAAGATAGGGTTACCTATCAGGTGGGCTGACACCTAAAATCCGAAATGCTTATAGGACGTATGTGCCTATGGTTGGCAGGCAACGGAAAAACCTGAAAGACTTGCCGGGCGTATGTACCGGAGGGTTGGCGGACAACGATAAAATCAGCCATTAAAGGGGAGTAGATAACGCTGCGGCGTTATTGCTCCTCTTTTAAATTTAGGGGGATATATGAAAAAAGAAGATGGGTTAAAAGTTATATTACAAAGCGCAAAAAGCTATTGTAGCAATCTTGAAAATCAAAACGTTTTGTTTGTGTTCAATAACAAATTAAAAGAAACTCAACAATTTGAAGTGGCTTTTTTTCCTCGCAATTTTTTGCATCTAACGGGAGTAGAACTAGCTAAAACAATTGGTTCAAGTGTTGATTTTTATAATCTATGTCTTAAGAACAAATTAGGTATAAATGATTTTAATATTCCAAAAGATGGAACCAGCGAAATGAAATTATCAATTCTACCACAATTAGTAAAGATACATAAGACAGCAAGAATGATTGGAATTTATAATAATTTTAAAGCAAATTTAAAAACAGAAAAACTAACAGGAACAGTAACTGCCAGTTTGGGATTTGTTCGGGAAGAAAATTATTATGTCCCAAATACAGCACTTAAAGAGGACATTCGTAATGTAACTAATCAACCACAGCAAATAATAGCGATTTTTACTAAAGAAATAAGACAAGAAAAATACAATTGCTTGAGTTATCTGCAAAAAAGCATTAAGCCACGAGAGCTAAAACTTCCAGAATATATTTTTTCTAAAATAGATTTAGATAATTTGAATTTGGATTTTGAAATAAAAACGTAAAAATAACCGTTCTTTCAGAGGACGGTTATTTTTTTAGTATAAAACATTATTTTATTTATAGGCTAAATCTGTATCAGACTTTATTATTTGTATACATATAAATATATAGTATTATATTCAAAGCGTACCGCAGAATGAGTAAATGCCCTAAGTTCCAATCTATAATGTTTGAAAATATGCTACAACACAGGAACGACAGTAGATATCAGTCCAAACATTAATGTCGAGTGACAGATAAATGGGCGTAATTAAATATTACGCCCTTATACAAAGCTATTTTTGTGCTGAATTGTCCATAAGTCCAACACACTCTGAAAAATCATGCTCGTTACGAATAACATCGCCACCGATAATTTGGAATGTTTCAAGCTGATTATTTACGACTGCTTCAACTGCAAATAAATCATCATTTTTAAAGAAACGTGTAACCTTATCTACATTAATGTTTCGTTCTTTAAAAAACGTGATGATATATTCAGTTATTGAACTTTCTATTTTGGTATTCTCAAAACTGTTTGTATTCACAACTACAGGATTTTTTTCCATAACAGTTGGTGACGATTGCTCTGGCTGTGTTCCGGAAAGCTCGTCGTTCTCTATTTGCTTAACCGGAGCTTCTTGTGTCGACGCTGCTGTCTTGACTTTTCCCTTTTTTTCTTTTACATCGGCAAGTTTAAGGTTTTCTGGATTCTTTTCATAAATTGCCTTCTGCTCATCTTGAGGCTTCGTGGCAAGTTCGGCAGCAGTTGACATTCTGATTTTGCCTTCCTCAAACTGTTCTTTAAGCTCTGGAATAAGATTTTTTTCTATAGCTTCATATCGGCCAACTGCCGTCGGCGACATGTTTAGGTCCTCAGCTATTTTTTCTCGAATACGTCCGGTAAATTTATCGCCGCGCTCTCGCTTAATAGTATAAAGTTCTTTAAGCCTTGTTATCTGTTTTCCCTTTTCCGCGTCTGATAGTTCCCTTGTCGTTGCGTTGCCATTTATAACTGCAATTTCGGTATCTACTTCATCATCAGCAATAGATGAGCTAATGATAAAACAAGGCACGTTTTTGTACTTGGTGTCGCCGCTTTCAATAATTGACTTCAGGGCTTTAAGGCGGCGGTGACCACTGATAATTTCATACTTGTCCTCAGCGGTTTTCGCTTTGCGCACTACAAGCGGCTGTTGTAATCCACTGTCACGTATAGCGTTAGCGAGGTTTTCTACATCATCTACTGAGTAGAAATTGTAGTCAGATGCAATTAAATTTTCAACTGGGATAGGGGTAATCTTATAATTTTCGGAATCTTGTATTTTGTCTTGCACTTTAGACACATCATTCAGCATGTCCGCAGTAAATGAAAACTTCTTTGCCATTCTCTGCACTTCCTTTTTAAATTATCACTTTAATAATTTTCATTACCAGTGAACGCTACTTCGAACATGGCAATGAAAATGAAGAATACAATGATAAAGGTTATTCTAAGAATAACGTAAATACCGTGTGTTATTTTCTTTAATACAGTCACGGAAATCATTCCTTAATCTTTTTTAAATATTCCTCAACAAGCTCAATGTAATCAATTGTTGCATTATTTTTCGGATCAGATATTATCATCGGTTCTTCAAAAGTTGATTCCGACACCTTGATGCTTTGCCTTATATGGGTATCAAAAACCTTGCCTTTAAGAATTCTTTTAAGATTTTCTTTACCCTCACGGCACAGCCGATTGTGTGAATACTGTGTTATAAAACAGCCGCGAAATTCGAGAGAATTATTGAATTCTTTATAGTTTTCTATTGCATCGGTAATGTAATTTAGACCCTGCATTGAATATTTATCAATTTTCAAGGGAACAAGAACATCATCAGAAGCCGTTATTGCATTAATCGCACACATGCCTACATTAGGAGGACAATCAATCAGACAAAAATCATATTTATCCTCAACGCTTTTCAATGCCTTTCTGAGCCGCGTTTGCTGCGGTCTTGATGTATCAAGCAACACATCTTTTTCGGCTTTTTGAAGTCTTAAATCAGCGGGAAGAAGATCGATGTTTTTATACTCAGTTTTTAATATAACATCACTTGCTAAAATGTCTTTATTCTCAAATATGTCTGACAGAGTTTTAATATCATCGTCACCATGATAATAGGTACCAGTTGTATTTCCCTGCGAATCACAATCAATAACCAATATACGCTTATTGTGAATAAGTGCGAGAATAGCGGCAAAATTAACTGTTGATACTGTCTTGCCGACTCCGCCTTTGGCGTTCATAAAAGATACTGTTCTCATTAATTACACTTCCCCGTTGTTTATTTTTTCAATGCCATACTTAATAAAAGCATTAAGCACCTTTGATGGCTTCAATCCTGTACGGCTATAATAATTTTCAAGCCACAGCCAGTGCTCCCAAAGAAATTCTGTTCCTTTCCTTTCGGATCCGGTCATTCTACCGGCAATAATATGAATATCATTGATATTATTAATGCCGTCATTGATAAACCGTTCCAAAATTTTTGTTGTTGGAATACCCGTTTTACTGCTGTAATCATTGAGCCAGTTGTTATGTTCTTTAGTAAGCGTTATATTGCGTCTGGTGCGATTTTTTAAATCTCCCATTTGAAAGACACCTCATAATTGTTTATCAGCATGTAACTACCACCGCTATAAGTAATTATACATCAGCATATGTAAACTGTCAATAATTATAAATTAAAATCGTGTCCAACTTGGATACATTTTGTTTTTTAAAAATCGTATCGTATCAATCGAATCATTTTTATTAGTTATTGTTTAACACCTAACGGTGAGTAGTCCCCGTCTCTAAATAAAGTGTAGGCGGGGGTTTGAAGCATCCGGCTTTAATGTCAATTCAATATGATAGATTGATAGATTAGTATTACTAAAAAAGTATTAATAAACGAATATTACTAAAAGACCCATATCATGTATTGCATATATCATGTATTCATTATACATTGTATAATGAATACTATGTACAACATATAATCTGTAAATCATACGATTTGTATAACCTACATTTTGTGGTGTATACAAAGTCTGAAAATTGTATACACCACATTTCGTGGTAGTACAAAATTGTATAAAAAAATAGCAACCAAAATGGCTGCATAGAGTGAAAAAATCTCTTTATTCAATATGAATATTATGTGACACGCAAAATTAAGCCTGTTAAGGGGAAAAAATGAATTACATTTCTTTAAAAGAAAATGCGTTTGCTTATTTAGCGACATACTCTCGCCGCCAGTATGAATCTGAATTTTTGCTGCATGCTGAATTAGGTTAAAAACCATTGCTTATTTATTATTCGTCAACAACTGTAATTAGTAATTACAGGACAGAGAAAGTATGCTGCTTATAATGACACTTTTTAAATAAATATATTAATAACGTCAACGACATTCTTGTTGTCGTATTGTTTAGAGAACCGTTCAAAATGGCAATTTTGGATTGAATACGCCGTGTTTGTAGGCTCAACCGTTATTCCTGTAATTTAACATTATTTTCATTTAAATCATGATTCGCCATTTGTTGGTAATATGTATTAATTGTTTTCTTGCTGTTATAAAGTGCTGTAATAAGGTAATTAGGGGCAACACTAATCTCAGTTGATGTTTTGAATAAGCTATCACAAATATACCGTATATGTTCATCGTTAAGTGAAAGGAACCATCCTTTCGCATGCTCTTGGGATATTTCTTCTTTGTTTATCCTGACGGTGGGCTTTTTACTGCAAATTACATCGAGCATAGTATTAAATAGGTCATCAAGATATATGTTCACTTTATCATCAGTTTTTAAGATGTCATACGCTATATTTTCTTTTACTATTTGTGCGTATTCTTCTCGGTTTACAGAATCAGACTTATTATTGTGTTCCTCAGGAGAAGATGGTGAAGGAGCTGCGGGCGTCGGATCAGGCACTGGCACAGACTCAGGAATTGGCACTGATGTGTCAGAATCATTCTCATTATCTTCTTGGGCATGGTTATTTTCGCTTATAGTACCGTCAATGCGAATATTAATTAAACTGGGTGTTGTCAGGTCAGGTTCGTCAAGCAGCTCATATTCATATTCAAATTTATTAAGCTCTTTCATTCTTTTTCGATATTGTTTTAAATAGCCGTGTTCTTTAAGTTCATCCCATGCTGACTGAAAGGCCCTTTCGCGTTCGGTGCATTGGTTCATAAGGGCAAATTTTCTTAAAGTGTAATCAGGCATAGTAATCCACGAAGCAATAAGAGCGTATAGCCCTTTGGCTTTCAGTGATAATTTATCATCACGCAAAGCAACATTGCTTACCTGTGCAAAATATATTTTTTTTGGTCTAAACTTGCCATCATCGCTCAAAGAATGCTTTTTATCAACGGCCATATTTTCACGTCCTAATATGTATTCAAAAAAATGTAAAATATAAAAAAAGAAAGATAAATCTGGATTTGTGTCCAACTTGGACACAAAAAACAAGTATTTGGTTAACAAAAAATCCGCATAATCAAGTTATACCACTTGATATGCGGATACATTTATGCTATAATATATGTATCGGCAGCAGTTAGTGTTTGTAACTTGCTGTTATGAATAAAGTGTCCTGGCAGATACTTTATTCCAGTGGCTTTATTTTAACATAAATGAAGCCAAATGTCAACAAAAAACTTATATAAGAAAAAAGGCACGTAACATTCTGTTGCGTGCCTTTTTTCGGCATTTTTGTTAGAATTTACTTTTCATTGGGCTGAGCTTTACGCCATTCGTCATTTGCGGTTTTGAATGTGTTTTTAAATTTGCGGTAAATAGAAACAGCTCTCTCAGCACCTGTAATATTGAGTTCTCCATGACTTACATTATGGACACGTTATTTCAGAATTGTTATCTCGCCACCGTATTACTTTTCTTTATGCCATTAAAGCATCAACGCACTAATAATGACCCATAACGGGTTTGACGGACACCATAAACATCAAGTAAAATAAAAAGCATGAAAGGTTTATGGTGAGCAAGGAATGAGAAAAGTGTACAGCCCGGAATTCAAGGGGCAAGTTGGATTTGTGTCCAGTTACTTGGCACAAGTCCACTGTGAGCGCGACAGGTTTTCGATCCCCAGACTCTTGGCCAGATGCTCCATCTTGCGTGTGGAGACGCCGCTGACAAAAGCCTCTTGTACGACCTGAACCAGCGCCGCCTCACTTCGCTTGCGGTTACTCACGAAGAACGGCACATAGCCGCCCTGTCGTATTTTAGGCACCATCAGATAGATTGTCCCCATGCGCGTATCAAAACGGCGTGGACGATAACCGAACCGGTAGCTGTTACGTTCAGCGGTGTGCTCTGATTTATCTGCACCGATTTTTGCGGATATCTCCGCCTCCATCAAACGATCACACAGCCATTCCAGCATCGACAGCATCGGGTCGGGTTCAGAGACACATTCCAGTAGCAATTCTGTAAGATTTGTCGTAGACTTTTTTTGAACCATCGGGTTTTTCTCCTTCGAATGATTTGCTCGTAACTTTCATTTTATCGGAGTTCCCGATGGTTTTCTATACCCATCTATAAATTGCAAACTTTATTGTACTCTATCTATTTATATTCGACATCTGAGGTCTTTAAGGAGGCTGAAAGCTATATAAAAACGGATTTTTAATGAGATAGTAGTTGAATTAAGATGTTGATTTTGTGTTGAAATATAACTGTTAAAATATTGGTTTACTCGTCTTTGTTTGGCCAAACTTAAAACGGATATTACGCTTTCTCATAATCATCGCCATTTACTCTCATAAAAAATATTTTAATTTTCTCTTGACTTGGAGTTAGGTCTAGGTGGTACCATATTATCGAAAGAAAATATAACGTAGTACACGGAGGTATATATGAGAAATAATATTTTGATCGCATACTTTTCCCGCGAAGGCAACAATTACTTTGGAGGCAACATCGTAAATTTAGCAGTTGGTGATACAGAGGTTGCCGCTAAGATAATCTCCAAAATTACCGGAGGTGATCTGTTCAGAATCGACCCAGTAAAAAAAACTCCACCGATTACCACACTTGTACCGAGGAGGCGCAGAGAGAACTGCATGACAATGCCCGTCCGGAACTGACATTGTTTCCTGAAAGCATCGATGATTATAGTACTGTAATCCTTGGCTACCCGAATTATTGGGGAACCATGCCTATGCCGGTGTGGACGTTCCTTGAACATTTCGATTTTTCCGGAAAAACCATTTTACCATTCTGCACCCATGAGGCAGCGATATGGGCCGCAGTGAAGCAGATATTCGGAAACTCTGTCCCGGTGTCACCATTCAGAAGGGTCTTGCCATCCGGGGAAGCAGTGTGAAAAATGCCGAAGGCGATATCACCGCATGGCTTAACAGATAGTATTGAAAGGAGTAAGCAAAAATGGCGATAACAGAATTTGCAAAAAAGTATCATGAAAAGATGTTCCCTGGTTATCAGTCTGACTTTCTCAGGACAGACCCGGAATTTATTGAGTTATTTGATAATTTTGCATTTGACGAAGTTGTGAACAACGATGATTTGGACGATCGTACCCGTATGATTGCAATTCTGGCTGCACTCATCGGCTGCCAGGGTATTGAAGAATTTAAGGCGATGGTTCCCGCCGCGCTCAATTTGGGCGTAACCCCGGTCGAAATAAAAGAGATTGTTTATCAGTCTGTCGCTTATCTCGGCATTGGCCGTGCGTTTCCTTTTCTGCGCTCTGTCAATGAGGTGCTGGCTGACCGTGGTGTGGAGCTTCCGCTTCCCAGTCAGGCTACCACCACCACGGAGAGCCGTCTGAAGGCAGGTATCCAGGCACAAGTTGATATTTTCGGGGATGGAATGAAAGAGTTTTACAAGTCAGGACCGGAAGAAAGCTGCCATATCAACCTCTGGCTGGCTGATAACTGCTTTGGCGATTACTACACCCGTACCGGTTTGGACCATAAGCAGCGCGAGATGATTACTTTCTGCTTTCTTTCCGCACAGGGCGGTTGTGAATCGCAGCTTACAAGCCACGCCGCCGCAAATATACGCCTTGGCAATGATAAGCCATTTCTTATTAAAGTTATTTCACAGTGCCTGCCTTTCATAGGCTACCCCCGCAGTTTAAATGCGCTGCGCTGTGTAGATGAAGCGGCAGCACAAGACAAAGAATAAATTAAGGAGATAAGCAAAATGAATACAAAGGAAAATCCCAGTGTATTCTCCATGGGAAACGAGCTGCCGGAAATGTTCAGCAGATATTTTATAGGACAGGCCTATTTACAGCCGCTGACCGACAAAGGCGGCCCGATTGCAAATGTTACATTTGAGCCGGATTGCCGGAACAACTGGCACATCCATCACAAAGGGGGACAAATCCTCCTTGTGACCGGCGGAAAGGGCTGGTATCAGGCGTGGGGCGAACCGGCGAGGGAACTGCATCCCGGCGATGTGGTAGATATTCCTCCCGAGGTAAAACACTGGCACGGGGCGGCAAAGGACAGCTGGTTTTCCCATCTGGCCGTCGAAGTTCCGGCTGAAGGGGCATCCAACGAATGGCTGGAAGCAGTAAATGATGAAGAATACGGCAAACTATAATGGCAGACGAAAGAATCCTTTATTGCCCATTAAAGCCACAGGCATAAATAAGCAAATGAAGAAGATTACTGAAAACCTTGATAAAAGAAAGATGTAATATAATATGAATAATTTTGTCTACGACATTCCTACCCGAGTGTATTTTGGTGAAAACCAGCTCGGAAATCTTGGACCTGAGCTCAGCCGTTATGGGAAACGCGTACTGTTGTGCTACGGCGGCGGTTCGATCAAAAAGACCGGTCTGTATGACAAGGTGGTTGCAGAAATAAAGAACGCGGGACTTGAGCTGTTCGAACTCAGCGGCATCGATCCGAATCCCCGTGTATCTTCGGTCAATGCCGGAGCAGATATCTGCAAAAAGGAACACATTGACGTGCTGCTGGCGGTAGGCGGCGGCTCGGTGATTGACTGCACAAAATATGTCGGCGCGGAGGCTTTCTATGACGGCGACGCATGGGACATTCTGCTCCAGAAAGCACCTGTGGAAAAATGTCTGCCAATAATCACCGTCCTGACACTTGCGGCCACGGGTTCCGAGATGGACTGCGGAGGCGTAATCAGCAATCCCGAAACAAAGGACAAGATCGGTCTTCTTTTCCCGCCAATGCAGCCGAAAGTTTCTTTCCTTGACCCAACAAACACCTATACGGTAAGCTCTTATCAGACCGCCTGCGGCGCGGCGGATATCCTTTCCCACATTATAGAGATTTACTTCAACATGAACCAGGATCTGCAGATGCTGGACGGTGTGATGGAAGTGCTGATGAAAACTGTCATCAAGTATGCTCCGCTCGCGATGAAAGAACCGAATAATTACGAAGCCCGCGCCAACCTGATGTGGACTTCGTCATGGGCGATAAACGGGTTCGTAAACGGCGGCAAACGCCAGGCATGGAGCTGCCATCCGATGGAACATGAGCTGTCCGCTATCTATGACATTACTCACGGGCTTGGGCTTGCCATCCTGACACCCCGCTGGATGGAATATACCCTGAACGAAATAACTGTTTCCAAATTCTATCAGTTCGGCGTAAACGTATTCGGAATTGACGCGGCCCTGCCTCCTATGGATGTAGCCAAGAAGAGCATTGAACTTCTCAGCGAATTCCTATTTAAAACGCTGGGTCTCAAAAGTACCCTTACTGAGATCGGCATTGACGAAAAGAACTTTGCCGTCATGGCGAAAAAGGCAGTTGCCGGAGGAACCATGTATGCCTTCCAGCCTTTAGCTGCCGAGAATATTGAAAAGATATTCAAGATGTGCCTGTAATAACAAATGGGTTTGAGGAAGAAAACTTTCTCTACCTCCAACCCACCTTCGAAAGGAGCAAGTTTTATGAGTTTAGCCCCAGGCGGAATATTGGGATTTGGATGCATGCGTCTGCCAATTACAGACAAGGCTGACCAGACATCTTTCGACTATGAACTCATCAACAAGCTGTTTGACTCTTATTTGGATAAGGGCTTCAATTATTTTGACACAGCGTACACCTACCATGGTTATCATGCGGAAGAGGCCGTGCGCAAAGCCTTGGTGGAACGTCATCCCAGGGATTCATTCCAGTTGGCTACAAAAATGCCGCTGCGCGACTTCAAGGACGCCGATGATTTAGAAAAAATCTTTAATGATCAGTTGACCAGTTGCGGCGTCGAGTTCTTTGATTTTTATCTGCTGCATAACATGGGGCACAATGTTTATGAGAAATGCCGCAAATATGACGCGTTTCATTTCGTTCAGCGAAAAAAGGCGGAAGGCAAGATCCGCTCTGTAGGCATGTCCTTTCATGATATGCCTAAACTGTTGGAAGAAATAATGGCTCAGTACGGCGATTGCCTTGACTTTCTTCAGCTTCAGATAAACTATATGGACTGGGAGCAGCCGAATGTGCAGTCCCGCCGCTGCCTCGAAATTGCGAACAGGTATAACAAACCGGTCATCGTGATGGAATCGTGCAAAGGCGGTACCCTGGTGAACATTCCGCAAGAGGCGGAAAAATTGATGAAGAAATTTAATCCGGATGCTTCTGTCGCCAGTTGGGCGTTTCGCTTTGCAGCCAGCCAAAAGGGTGTCTTTCGAGTTCTTAGCGGCATGAACAGCATGGAACAGGTTGAGGACAACACCTCCACTTTTACAGATTTCAAGCCACTGAGTGAAGAGGAGTATGCCGTTATCGCAAAAGTAACGGAGATCATCAACGCAAGTACCGCGATAGCTTGTACCGCCTGCGGCTACTGTACGCATGGCTGCCCTAAAAACATCGCCATCCCTGAGTATTTTTCTTTATACAACAGCATCATGCGCACCACGGGAAGCTTTTCAAGTCAGATGGTCTATTACAACAATATTGCGATTAATCATGGTAAGGCCAGCGGTTGCACCCGCTGCGGCAAGTGTGAGCAAGCCTGCCCTCAACATCTGACAATCATCGACTACTTAAAGAATGTTGCAGAAAAGTTTGAAAATAACAGTATTATACCAACAAGAAAGTAAAGGGAAACGAGATATGAACAAATCCGTCTTGATTTTATCCGCCAGCCCCAGAAATGGCGGCAATTCCGATACTCTTTGCGACGAATTTCTGCGCGGAGCCCGCGAAGCGGGACATGACGCCGAAAAGATTTTTTTACGCGACCATAAAATTGGATATTGCACTGGCTGCGGTGCCTGCGGCAGTACCCACAAATGCGTACAAAGTGACGATATGGAAAAGATCCTTGATAAAATGGTCAAAGCCGATGTCATCGTCATGGCGACGCCAGTCTACTTCTACACGATGGACGCCCAAATGAAAACGCTCATCGATCGGACTGTTCCCAGATACACTGAGATATCCGATAAAGAATTTTACTTCATCGTGACCGCCGCTGATCCTGATCAAAGCAATCTTACGCGAACTGTCGACGGACTGAGAGGCTTTACGGAGGAATGTCTTCCCGATTCAAACGAAAAAGGTGTGATCTATGCCACAGGCGTCTGGCAGTCCGGTGAGATCCTGAATCATTCTGCTATGAAGCAGGCTTACTCGATGGGAAAAAACGTATAATAAAGAACAGCTGAAATGACGAAACACATTGAGAAATTTTAACCAAGAATTTTGACGGAATCAAATGATGGAGGTATCATAATGAAAGTGATGATGGTAAACGGAAGCCCGCATGAGAAAGGCTGCACGTATACAGCCCTTAATGAAGTGGCAAAAACTCTGAATGAAGAAAGCATAGACACAGAAATATTCTGGATCGGGACGAAGCCTCTTGCGGGATGCATCGCCTGCAAAAGCTGCGCAGAAACAGGCCATTGCGTTTTTAACGACCGTGTCAATGATTTTTTGGATATAGCCAAGAATGTCGATGGTTTTGTTTTTGGTACACCGGTGCACTATGCAGCCGCCGGCGGTGCAATCACATCTTTTATGGATCGGCTTTTCTATTCTGACATGCTTGGTGGCAGGCAGTCTTTTTATCTGAAACCGGCTGCCGCAGTGATTTCCGCAAGAAGAGCTGGAACTACGGCGGCATTCGATCAGCTCAATAAGTATTTTACCATATCAGAAATGCCAATCATTTCGTCCCGCTATTGGAATATGGTGCATGGGGCAAAGCCTGAAGACGTATACAAAGACCTTGAAGGTCTGCAGATCATGCGTATTCTTGCAAGAAATATGGCGTGGTTCCTTAAATGTAAGGAAGCAGGAATAAAAGCCGGAGTGCCGTTACCCGAACGTGAAAAAATAATATTTACCAACTTCACCCAGTAAGTTATCAATTTTCTTTCTTGATTTACGTTAAAGACTATTAGGTACAATATGAATATTCATCAGGAGGTGATAAGATGACAATTGCCGAGGTTGCAAGAAAATACGATCTGACACCTGACACACTTCGTTACTACGAGCGTGTCGGATTGATTCCGAGTGTCGGCCGCACCTCCGGAGGTATCCGGGATTATCAGGACGAGGATTGCCGTTGGATTGCATTTATCAAATGCATGCGTGCAGCTGGTCTTCCGGTAGAAAAGCTGATTGAATATGTCCGGCTGTTTCAGAATGGCGACGATACCATAGAAGCCCGAAAAACTTTGCTTATCGAGCAACGTGACGCGCTCGTTGTCAGGATTTCTGAAATGCAGAGCACGTTGGAACGGCTGAACGGGAAAATAGACCGTTATGAGAAGTCGGTGTTGCCTGCGGAAAATGAACTGAAAAATTCTAAGTGATTGATTGTAAGTACAAAGCTTTCATTTACTCATCATGTGCAACGGGGTCCTACGAAATTTCGAGAACACAACCATTCTCTGTGTCGGGCTGCCCAATGCGCCGCATATACACGAATTTTTGTCTCAAAGCGCTGCACCTGAATTGCTGAATGCACCCATTTGCACCCAAGCAAAATGGTATCTTTCAGTGTATCAACAACCGTAGCTTCTGACACATAATGACTCTGGTATTGTTACGATAACTCACGCTAAAAAGGAAGTTTCACTTGAAGCAGTCAGGGCTGTACTGGCGGAAAAAAGTCGAGAAGGGCACACCGCCGAGGTTCGGGAACTGCTCAAAAAGCACGGAGCAGAGAAACTTTCGGAGATTGACCCGGCGGCATATCCGGCTCTGCTTTGCGAAGCAGAGGTGCTGTAAATGGGCAAACACGCCCTTCTTTCAGCCTCCTCTTCCCATAGGTGGTTGAACTGCCCGCCATCCGCGCGGCTCTGCGAGAAATATGAGGACAAAAGCAGCGGATATGCTGCCGAAGGCACGGATGCGCACTCGCTCTGCGAATATAAGCTGAAAACTGCGCTCGGCATTAGTGCCAAAGACCCGACTGAAAACCTCAGCGACTACAACGAGAAGATGGAGGAGTGCGCGAATGGTTACGCCGCCTACATCCTTGAATTGTTCGAGGCAGTAGTTGTAATCGAAGATCGTCGTATTTGTCGATAAACATTAGTATATATTACAAAATTTTACATTTTGAATATTTTGTTCCAATATCACGGTTTATAAATTGAAGTGATGCGGCGGCGTTTACGGCAGTAAGGTATGGCATTCCACCAGCAAATACCGCCGTACCATTTGGCAGTGTAACAACAAGTTTAAAAGCGAGGTTCCCTGCCGGACACCCCACTTGTATGAAGAAACGCTGAAACAGGCATTTGTTGAGGCTTTTAGCAGCCTGATTGAAAACAAGGCTGAAATTTTTGATGGATACGGGGCTGTTATAAAAGTCCTGACCGATTCCACTGCCCTTGATGCTGAAAGAAAAACCCTTCAAGAGGAATGCGGTGTCGTCATGGAGCTGATGCGCAAATGTGTAGAGGAAAACGCCCACAGCGCCATCGAACAGACGGATTACCAGAGCCGGTATTCCACGCTGCTGGAACGGTATGAAACCGTCAAGAGCAGGCTTAAGGAGGTTAACGAAGACCGGCAGGAGCGCAAAGTGAAACGTGAAAATATTTTCCAATTTTTATACGTACTCAAAAATAGCGATACCTTGCTAGGTGAATTTGACGAGGAGCTTTGGCATGCCACAGTGGATAGGGTTATCGCTACACCCAGGCATGAGATTACCTTCCGGTTCAAGAATAGCACCGAGCTACTGTGGACAATTTAATATACATATAATGTAAAACACGCAAGGCTGGCAGTGAATTGCTGATTTTGCGGGAGTTTTTTATTATAAGAGTATATACTTTCGACATTAATGATGCCAAAATTTAGTAATCGACAAATTTCTGCAAAAATGGTAAAATAGATATAAAAAAGCAGAAACGGGGTGGAACAATGATTCAGCAGGCATTTTCGGATATGTAATATGCAAATCGGCGGAAAAAGACAAAACGGGATGAATTTCTGGAAATCATGGAGGATATTATCCCATGGGAAGAATGGGTTGCACACGTGAAACAATACTATCTCAATGGAAAACGTGGTCGTTAGCCGATGGGCATAGAGAAAATGCTGAGAATGTATCTTCTGCATGTGTGGCTCAATCTGTCAGATGAGGGTGTCGAGGATGCCATCAATAACAGCTATGCCATGCGAAAATTTGTTGGCATAGATTTTATGAAAGAACAAGCACCTGATGCAACCACACTTCTTGGGTTTCGCCGCCAAATAGAAACAAACGGTCTTGGTAAAGCGTTTTTTGATGCAAACTAATATGGATATCTATTCCTTTAAGTTGCGGTAGAACTGCCGCTAAACCCTATTAATCAGTGTTTCCTTAAAAGTTCAAAAAACATTGGTTATTCGATTTAAGCATAATATTGACTACTGAGGCAGAGAATAGTACGCAAAAATCAAGTGATTGGAGGATTGGTCTTGTAATTATATTGATACAATGACATTCTGTGACCGCTTTTATCAATGCATTTTTTGTGGACAAATTTACTATTGACATTCTAATAAATGTTTTGTGCTACAGCGCAGCGGTTTTATCCCGTTGTACATCTCGAATAAATTCAAAGGAATGAATGTAATTATGTTTAAAAAAGTGCATCTAGGAGCAAAAATATCAGTTTTTCTTGTAGTAATCATTGTCATTTCACTTACATTTGTAAGCACTATTTCATATGTGCAGGCAGCAAACAGCTTACGCCAAACTAATAATGAAAGTATGCTTAAAGACGTAAAAGATAACGCACAAATAATAAGTACTGAACTTAAAATGTATGAAAATGATGTAAAGCTTGTGGCATCTAGATCGGTTGTACAGTCAATGAATTGGTCGCAAGCTAAAGCAGCATTGACGGTCGACGCAAAAAGTGACGGTTTTATTGCTTATTCTATTGCAACACCTGATGGTAATATGCAAAACACATCCGGTGAGTCAGCCAATTTAAAAAGCAGATCGTACTTTGATCAGGCCTTACAAGGAGATACTATTGTATCTGATCCTGTAATCAGTAAAACCACAGGGAAACTGATTGTGCCCATTGTAACCCCAATTAAAGATAGCTCAGGTAAGGTGGTAGGTGAGCTGGGCGGAACAATGGACGGTTCATTTTTAAGTGAACTGTCTAAGGGTATGAAGGGCAGCGAGTCCGGTTACGGATTTATTGTAAACGGGCAGGGCACTTACATAGGTAGCACGAATGATTCACAGGTTGAAAAACAGATTAACGTTATTGACCAAGCAAAAAAAGACAAATCTTATACTTCTCTTGCGAGTCTTGTAAGCACGATGATAAAAGGAACAAGCGGTAACTATCAGTTTAGTTTAAATGGCAAGAATTACATGGCGGCTTATGCCAAAATTCCAAACACAACATGGTCATTTGCTGTTGTTGGGATCGAAAGCGAAATTATGTCGTCGGCAACTACGTTGCAATATAGTGATTTGATTTTCGGTATCTTGATAGTTATTGTTGCAATTCTTATCAGTATATTTTTCATAACAATTTTAGTGAGCAAACCGCTTAAAAAGACTGTGAAAGTAATTGAAGAATATTCAAATGGATATTTAAAAGAAAGACTACCCGTGAGATCCGGCGATGAAATAGGCAAAATGTCTGCTGCAATGAATACGCTCGCCGATTCACTGCAATTTGATGTTTTAGGCACAATGAAAAATATATCATCAGGGAACATGGACACCAATTTGGAAGCTAAAAGCGAAAAGGATGAAATTACGCCGGTACTTAAAGATACGATAAATACCGTTAAATCTATCTCCTATGAGATGAAACTCATTATCAAGGCTGCACAAGATGGCGACCTCTCGCAGCGGTGTGATGCGCAGAAATACAACGGCAGCTGGGCGACTTTGACCAGTGAAATCAACAACCTGATGAACAGCATTACAAAGCCTCTCGATGAAGTACGTTCCGTAATAGGCAAAATATCAGTGAACGATTTTACCAAGAAGATAGAGGGGCAGTATCAAGGAGCTTTCAAGAATCTCGCCGATGATGTCAATGTGGTTCGAGACCGGCTGGTTAATTTACAAAATGATATGATTAGCATTTCCAAGGGAAATACAGATCAACTTGAAATAATTGAAAAAATCGGAAAATATAGTGAAAACGACAATATGTTACCGGCGGAAATCATGATGATGCGTAACATAAGAAATCTTATTGTAGAGGTCAATCATCTTTCCGAGGAAGCCATGAGCGGGAACATCAGCAATGCACATGGAGATACAGCAAAATTTGAAGGCGGATATAAAAAGATTGTTGAGGGCTTCAACATCACGCTTGATGCAATCTCAGAACCTATATCCGAAACAATGAATGCCCTTGGCGCTATGAGTTCTAATGACTTTACTATCAAAATGAGCGAGAGCTATAAAGGTGATTATCTGAAAATTGCAAAAGCAGTCAATGATGTGAGGGCACAGCTTCTGGAAGTACAGAATATAATATTGCAGATTTCAAATGGAGATATCAGCGATCTGGAAAGGTTAAAGGCAATCGGAAGCGTAGGTGAGAATGATAAGCTTACGCCTGCATTTATCCAAATGATGGAGACCACCGGGCGGCTTATTGCTGAAACGACAGCACTCGCTGAATCTGCCGCTAGCGGAAATCTTTCTATCAGAGGTGATTCCTCAAAATTCCATGGCGAATATGCGAACATCATCAAATTCATCAATCACATGCTTGATGAAGTCGAAAAGCCTATAAATGAAGTTCTAAAGATCATGACCTCGATTTCTAACAGTCAATTTGATGTTCATATTAAAGGCGATTATAAAGGAGATTTTGCAATTCTGGTGGATTCTGTGAATACGACCGCGGACACTTTAAATCATGTCATTCAAGAAGTCACTGGCATTATTTCTGAGTTTGCAAAAGGTAACTTCAGCATGGAATCGATAACTGAATTCAGCGGGGACTTTAAGGCTGTTTCAACTGCACTAAACCAAATACTGAATTCACTGAATGAACTCTTTGGTAGTATTAATCAAATGGCGCAACAAGTTGCCGCCGGTTCGGCTCAGGTTTCGGAAGGCAGCCAAAGCTTATCGCAAGGCACAACCGAGCAGGCCAGCACCGTTGAGCAGCTTACCGCTTCTGTAGCCGAAATTGCATCAGCCACAAAGAACAATGCTGTAAATGCCAAAAAAGCCGATAATCTGGTCGCTGGGGTCAAGAACAATGCTTCGGACGGCAACGCTCAGATGAATGACATGCTTAAATCCATGAACGATATCAGCGAATCTTCAAATAATATTTCTAAAATTATCAAGGTTATCGACGATATTGCTTTCCAGACAAATATTCTCGCCCTAAATGCGGCTGTAGAGGCAGCCAGAGCCGGACAGGCAGGGAAAGGCTTTGCAGTCGTAGCCGATGAGGTAAGAAACCTTGCTGCAAAAAGTGCAAAAGCTGCAAACCAAACAACTGCACTTATTGAAAGTACCATTGCAAAAGTGGATCATGGCACTCAAATTGCCGATTCAACAGCAAAGGCTTTTGGCAATATCGTAAACGGAGTCGACAAGGTTGCTGAAATTGTGGGTGAAATTTCCATAGCTTCGAATGAGCAGGCAACCGGCATCGCACAAATTAACACGGGGCTCGAACAGGTATCCGCAGTTGTCCAACGGAACTCTGCGACCTCAGAGGAGAGTGCCGCTGCAAGTGAAGAACTTTCAAGTCAGGCAAATATGCTTGAACAGCAGATTGAAAAGTTCCGGTTAAGAAAGAAGCAGTAATTTTCAAGCAGTAAGTAGAAGCCATCAGTCAAAAAAAGCCTATTGCTTCTATTTATTTTTTTAGTGCAAAAGGTTCACGCAATGCTGCATAATGCACAAGAATATTTGTTAAAGGCATGCCAAAGTGATGTTTTTTGAGCCGTTGCCGACTGAAGGAATAAATTATAGGATGGCTGCTGTTAAAAAAACTTTTTAGCGAAACCCATACTTTTATGGCGAAAGCCAAACTAACGTTAAATTGTATCAATATTGGCGCAATTAGGCAAGGCAAAAGGCTCACAAATGGCTAATGTTAGCCGTTTGTGAGTCTTTTCTTATTTTGCTTTATATACAGTTATTAGGCGCAAATAATGAGCTTGAACCTTTATTTATCTACCGCACTCAATTACTCTATCTTCTCCATAGCCTTTTTAAGCATATCAAGATGGGTATGGGTGTAGTTGTTTGTTATTTCCTCGTCGGCGTGACCCAGCAGAGCCTGACTAATTCGGGAATCGACGCCGCGCCGTAAAAGCAGGGACGCGAACGTGTGGCGGCCTTTTCGTCGGAGTAACGCATTTTATTGGTACTCAAAAGACAGCTAAAATTATTAACACCATCCAGACCAAGAGCTATCTTGCCACCGAAGCGGTGAAGTTTGCTGAGGACGCATTCAAAGAGCTTGGTGGTGCGGAGAAGCTCCAAATTGCTATAGAAAACCTTGTCGGCAGGCTCAATGGGTGCGGGGTTTCGGTTACGGCTGACGAGGCCGATACGCTGATCAGAGCGGCTTTTCAGACGCTAGTGAATTATAATAAAAAACGCACCTGTTATACTGCTCATCTGTTTGTTTATTTATTATTCACCCACGTTATATAAAAATTAAGAGCGTCTAAAAGCGTTACATCTTCCATAAAACTGATTGGTAATGTCACGGTAATTTCTTTTTCCATTTCAACCACTCTTTCTGCCCGTCTGCTTTAACAGAAAAGCTCTCTCAGATGCCTCTTTCCATTCATTCTCGAAGCCCTCTTTTGGCTCACTTGCTAAATGGTTTTTCGCATAACATAAAAGATTATGACATGCCATGTCGTACATCTCTTCAAGTAATTGATTTCGATTCATAATGAGCACCTCTCTTTCACTAATATAATTATACATGAACTTATGTATAAAGTCAGGCGTAAAATATAAGAATGTATCCAACTTGGACACACTCTTATCGTGTTAGGGTGTTGTGTCCAACTTGGACACGTTTTTTATTTTGTTGATAAGTTTGTAGAATGTGGTGCGGGAAATACCCATTTCAGCGGCGGCTTTGGTCGCCGTTATTTTTTTCCCCTGCCATAGCTCATAGTATTTGTCGAATGATTCAATATTTGCTTTCGGCCTTCCGAAATGTACACCTTTTTTCTTTGCGACAGCGATACCTTCCAACTGGCTTTTTTTTCGCTGTTGCACTTCGTTCTCTGCTACAAAACTGAGTATCTGCACAGTTAAATCATAAAGCAACCGACTAATTGTGCTGTCGTTGTTATATTCATTAAGCATCGGCATGTCGAGAATTTTCAGGCTAACGCTGTTATCTCGCAAAGAATTCAGTTCCTTTATCATTTCTTTGTAATTGCGCCCTAATCGGTCAAGGGACTTTATAACAACAGTGTCCCCAGGGCGAAGCATATGCTTTAGGAGCTGATACTGCTCGCGGTTAAATGTGCTGCCAGAAACCTTGTCAATAAATATGTCGCGATCCTCTATGCCTTCCGTAATCATTTCATTATATTGCCGGTCGATGTTCTGTTCTTTTGTGCTTATCCTTACATATCCAAAAATTTTGGATGAGGTGTTCAAAAAGTACCACCTACTTTATTTACATGTTAATAAATAATAAAATAACATTAATGAACACTTATGTCAAGGAATTTTAGGTGTAAATAATAGTATACTTATATTTACAAAGTTATTGTCTTAATGCTTATATAAGTATATATTTATATAAGCATTAAGACAATAACATAAGCGTGTAGAAGATGTTGGAGGTATAGGTAAAATGATACATGTCACAATAACAAATGGGGAAAAAACGTATGATGTTGAGTTTACTAAAAAAGGTGTCAAGATTTTTAAATCAGGAGAATCGAAGAATTAGCAATAGTAAATCTTGTTAGTGCAGCCGCAACAATTATCAGCCAGTTTATTTATGATACACCCGAAGATGAAAATGATTGAAGGACATAACAGGGGATAGCACTGCAAATATAAAATATAACCGTGTCCAAGTTGGACACGGTTATGAAATAAAGTCATATTATGGTGTCGGCAAAAGAAGGGCAAAAAATAGGGTAATCAGGCTTACTTAATCACTTTCATCGTTTTCATCAGGTCTATCTTTAAAAAGAGTGTAATCTTCAACAAATGGTAACATAACACGTTCGATTATATCGTTTACATCGCAATTCTCAAATGCTGCAATCATTTTTAATTTAGCCAATAACATAGTATCGAGTGTCGTAGTATAATTTCTTCTCATTATTATTTTCTCCTCAAATTAATTATTACATTTAAATCATAAACTAATACCGAATAGTAAACACCTATCGACTTAATACTTATATAAATATATAATTGTATTATACAGTAATAACGGCAATAATACAATTAGTAAGCGATAATTAATATAAAAATTTATAAGTTCGGTGGGATTTGCATTGGATAAAGCTAAAAAACTAAAATTACTAACAAAAAACACTCTTGCAAATATTTTTACAACTCCTACAAGTTATCGCAATTTTCTCATTTATGCGTCAAAATTTTATAAGTACGAACCCGCGCAAATTGTTATGGCATATGGTCAGGATAATGACGCAACCATGCTTGCCACCTATCAGCAATGGAATGACCTTGGCAGACGCATAACATATGGGTCACATGCTCTTGCAATCGGTAATGAGGGATATTCGTCGCTTGTTTATGATGTGCGGCAAACATCGGGGGATAAGCTGCCTTATGTATGGAAATTAAGTGACTACGACAAGGCAGACGAAATAAACGACATAATCCGCAGTGACGTCGACAGCGATTTAAAGGAAAAAATAATCAGATACGGCGAACAGCTAAAAATGATAAGCGCAGATTCCCGTTTGCAGGGGTTAAGTGACGGCGAAGTATCAGAAATTCTTACTGGGATTGTTTATGACAGTATTCTTTATACAGTATCAGCTCGTTGTAATGTTGACATCAGTGATATTTTGAGGAATAATTCATACTTATTTAACTTTAATACTGCTTTAATTTTTTATAGAATGTCTTATGGAAAATGTGCTGTTGCCTTGAATTTTCGCGACAGTGCATTTTTCATTTAGACATTCTTTTAAAGTTAAATTAGTATCAATAGAGCAATTAAATTTATTCAATACGAACAGGGTGAGATGCTTTCTAATATCGGTCACATTACAAGCATCTTCACCAATTCTTATACAATTGGGCAAAGAAATAAAAAAACAGGTAAAAGAAAGAGGCGTACATTATGAGCAATCAGAAGAAATCACCGCAGGAAGTAGCAATAGAGGGTCTGAATCAATTACAGAAGGACTTCAAAGAAGTCGGCAATTTCGGACTGATGCACGCGGATTATCTCCAGAAGGAATATCCGGCGCGATATCAGACAATGATGATGACAGGCGAGCTGGTGCCGTATCTGAAATCGGTGAACAAGGAAGCGAAAACGAAGTATCTGACAATAAGGGAACAGTTGATGAAAGCCAACCCGGAACCGCAGACGGAAGATACGATGACATTGGCGCAGTATCACAATCAGATAGACTGCACAGCAAGGGAGATAGTGCTGGCACAGGTAGTTTATCAAGTGAAATAAATCATACTGCATATCCTCGAATAAGTGAATCAAGGCGACAATCGCTTTTTGACATTGCAAATAATCAGAGTGATTTGTTTAACCGTGAAGAAACAGCCTTGCAATTGCAAATCGGCGACCAAAGCGAGGCTGAGATTGTTGAGCCTATTGCCAATCAAAGCGTGTCCAACTTGGACACAAATATTAAAGATAAGATAGCAAAAATTAATTATCATTATTCTGATTCCGATAAAATTGGTGTTGGAGGAGCAAAGACTAAATATAAGGGAAATGTTGAAGCAATTCATCTGCTAAAGAAAATAGAAAGTGAAAATCGCCTTGCTGCTGGAGAGGAACAGCATATATTGGCGCGGTATGTTGGATGGGGCGGTATGCCGCAAGCGTTCGATGCAGAAAACCGGGATTGGCAAAACGAGTATGCCGAGCTGAAAGAAATACTTTCAGAAAAAGAATACGTTGCGGCGAGAGCTTCAACACTTAATGCTCATACTAATTTAACTTTAATTCTGCTTTAATTATTTATAGAATGTCTTATAAAAAATGTGCTGTTGACTTGAATTTTGGAAACAGTGCATTTTTTATTTAGACATTCTTTTAAAGTTAAATTAGTATCATTATACATCTGAACCAGTTATAAATGCTATATATGAGGCTGTCGGCAGCTTTGGTTTTAAAAGCGGTAATGTACTTGAACCGGCAATGGGTGTAGGTAACTTTTTTAGTCTGATACCTGAGAATTTGAGCGAGAGCAAATTATATGGTGTCGAGCTTGACAGCATAACCGGCCGCATTGCAAAGCAACTATATCAAAAGGCAGATATAAGGGTTCAGGGTTATGAAACGGTTGATTTCCCTGATAACTTTTTTGATATTGCTATCGGAAACGTACCATTCGGCAGCTATAAGCTTGCCGACAAAAAGTATGATAATCTTAATCTGTACATTCATGATTATTTTTTTGCCAAAACAATCGATAAAGTTCGTGCAGGCGGAATTATAGCATTTGTCACGAGCAAAGGGACATTGGATAAAAAAACACCGAAGTCCGCAAATATATAGCGCAGCGCGCGGAGCTGATTGGAGCAATACGGTTACCCAATACAGCGTTTAAAGATAACGCAGGAACAGATGTTACAACGGATATAATATTTTTGCAAAAAAGGGAACATGCAATAAATATAACGCCAGACTGGGTGTACACCGCTGCTATTAACGATGGAATAGCTGTAAACTGTTATTATGCGAGCCATCCTGAAATGATGCTTGGCACAATGGCATTTGACCGCAGCATGTACGGAAATGATAATAAAACAACCTTAAATCCAATTGAGGGCGCGAACCTCAATGAGCAGTTAACTACAGCAATAGATAATCTTAAAGCAAATATAATTGAAGCAGTTCAGGATAATCAAAACGATATAATTGGTATTCCTGCTTCTGTTGATGTTAAAAATCATACCTATACCATTTATCGTGATGAAAATATAGGGGAGGAACGCATTTATTACCGCAATAATTCAATTATGTCGGAGGTAACAGGACTATCAAGTAAGCAGGAAGAGATTATACGCAGTGCGATTGTTCTAAGGGCGGCAACACATAAAATTATAGATGCTCAGAACAAAAACTGCTCTGACGATGAATTAATCGCGCTTCAAGGAAAATTAAGCAGCCTTTATGATGGTTTTGTAAATAAGCACGGTTATATAAATTCTCGCAATGTTGCGCGTGTATTGGCAGATGACAGCGATTATTATCTTTTATGTTCACTTGAAAAACAAGACAGCAATGACGATACAAAGTATGTTAAAACTGCGATATTCACAAAGCGGACTATTAAACCTAACATAGAAATTACAAGCGCGAGTACAAGCGATGATGCTCTTAAATATTCTCTTAATTTTAAGGGACATGTTGATGTTGAGTATATGGCTGAACTTACCTCAAAATCAAAAGATACCCTACTGGATGATTTAAAAGGTGTTATCTATCAGAATCCGTCAAAATGGAACGATGACCCGTATATAGGTTGGGAAACAGCAGACGAATATCTTTCGGGTAATGTAAGGCAAAAACTTGCGGCAGCACAAATTTATGCGAAGAAAAACCCTGAACGATTTGGAATAAACATTCAGGCACTTGAACAAGTACAGCCAGTACGAATAGAAGCGAGCGATATACAAGCTGAGATTGGCGCACCGTGGGCAAATGGGCGTGAAGGCGATAACTATTATCAAAAATTCATGTATGAAATATTTCAGACACCAATTTATCTTAAAGACGATTCGTATCATAGCAATAAAAGCATAGCACTTTATTTCAGAAAGCATGATGCGTCATGGCATATAACGAACAAAGGTGCTGTTTCCGGTTCTGTGATAGCTTCGGAGAAATATGGTACAACCCGTATGTCGGCATATGAGATACTTGAATAGTAACCGCCGCATTCTTACGACTTTAGTCGTGAGTAAGGCGGTTATTGCGATAGCAATAAATATTTCTCGTTTTCTTAATGGTTGTAAAAATAGAACAATTATATTATAATGACTGTAAATAACTCTCAAAAAGGAGGCTAAAACATGAAAATAATATCCAGCTACAATGTTCAAATTGTGGGAATGAACAAAATATTTAAAGAAACCGTTGGCATATATCGTAATGCTTTATCCTTCTTGATAGAAGTATTCGATAAAGAATGGTCAAACATTCAGGCTGTCAGTGAACCAAAGTCGCGGTTTACACTGATTCAAGTGGGCGGTTCTGCCATGCTGCAAGCTCAGGCATGATTTTCTCGCTGATTTTACTTACAAGTTCCGGCGATATCTCTACATCGTACAAGCTCTTGATTTGCTCCGAAATATCCCGCTGGCTCATGCCGCAGGCGTATAAAGACAAAATTTTGTCCTCCATGCCGTCTGCATTGCGGTTATATTTTTCTATGATTTTAGGCTCGTATTCTCCGCTGCGATCGCGCGGTATTTTTACTTGAACTTCACCAAGCTGCAATTTTATCGTCTTTTGCGAATATCCGTTGCGGTAATTTTTCGACACCGTTTTTTCGGCGTCTTTCGCGGATCTCTCGCTTTTTTCGTATCCAAGCTGAGCGTCAAGTTCGCCTTCCATTACCTTTTGCAGCACATCTCCAAACATCTGCTTCATAGCGCCCATAATTTCGGTTGTGCTTGTAAAATGCTGGCTGTTGACGTACTCCTTCATTAATTCTGCCGGTATTTTCTCCACAAAAATACTTCCTTCCATATTGAATTCTTTTATCTGAATTCTTGTCTGGAAGAAAGTATCTTATTCACTTTTACACAAAATTCTCTGAGGTCTCAAATTTTGTAATTCCTAAAGTTACAAGTTATAGTCTAAGCACAACTGGTCTATCTACTATTACTCACATTTATGCGGGCAGATTCTTTTATCTCACAACTTCCGACGGTTCAGTATATACATGGAATAATAATCTTGAGGGTGAATTAAGTAACTATACTACACAATTTGATAATCCTTTGATAAACAGCACCGAAACACCCTGTACATTTGGTAAAGTAACTGGATTAAGCGGAATAAGTGAATTAACGGTTGCTTCTTATAGGGATGATACTTCATGCTATGAGGGAAATAATACTGATGACTTAAATGAAAATGATTCTAATCCAAATGGTACTGCGCCAACTACATATGACACGATATATGCAGTTGGTACTAATGGCAGTATAAAAATTAGCGGCTATAATCCGCAAACGCAACAAGTTGTGCCTGCTTTTAACCCTGTGTGTTAGAATAGTTGTCAGTGAAAAATAAAAGCATTTGTGGTAGTATTAAAGTGCCACGAGAAGGAGCTGACACTATGCAATACAGCAAGGAATTGAAAGAATCAATTATTCGGAAAATGCTGCCTCCGAATTGTGAGTCGATAAGCAAGATATCGAAAGAAGAAGGGATATCAGAGCAGACACTTCGTAATTGGAGAGACAATGCCAGAGCAAACGGTATGGCAGCGCCCGGGAATACCAATTCTTCGGATAAATGGACTACACAGGACAAATTTCTAATTGTTGTAGAAACAGCAAGCATGACTGAGACAGAACTTGCCGAATACGCCCGCCAAAAGGGACTTTATGTCGATCAGATAAAGGCTTGGAAAGACGCCTGTATGAATGCGAATGGTGGTGTAGCCAAAGAAGCTACACGTTTGAATAAAGAGCTAAAGGACACAGAAAAAGAAGTCAGACAGCTTGAGAAGGAACTGGCAAGAAAGGAAAAGGCGCTTGCTGAGGCGGCAGCGCTTCTTGTGCTGAGAAAAAAAGCCGATGCGATCTGGGGGAGCCAGAGGACGAATGATTAGTGCCTCAGATCGCAGTAAAGCAGTCGAACTATAGCAATTCCATAAAAGAACGGGAGAAATAAAATCTGATTTTTATGTTTCCAACATCAAAATCAGATAAGAAACAGTTGCAATCTTTTCTGGAATTGCTGTAATCAATGAAGCGGTGACTAATGGAGCCAGACTTTTCAAAGCATGTGAAGTACTTGGTATTAATGAACGCACCTATTTCCGTTGGATAAAATTAAATAGTGAGACCGGATCCTTTGAAGACTTGCGCCCTTTGGCAGAAAGAACAGAACCGGTAAACAAGCTCAGTGAAACAGAGCGGGAGCAAGTCATAAAAACAGTTAATCAGCCTTAATACGACAGTATGCCGCCATGTGAGATTGTTCCGGCATTAGCCGATCAGGGCATATATCTTGCTTCGGAATCAACATTTTACAGGATTCTACGGGAAAATGATATGCAGCATCACAGGGGGCGCAGTGAAGAAGCCATTCATCGTCCGATATCGACACATATGGCAATAGCACCAAATCAGGTCTGGATGTGGGACATTACTTACTTAAACGGTCCTGTCAAGGGTACATTTTACTATCTTTATTTAATTTTCGATTTATTTAGCCGTGATATCGTTGGCTGGGAGGTTTGGGAAGAAGAGAGTGCCGAACATGCCAGTGAACTGATAAAACGTACAATACTTACTCAGAAACGATTGACCACAGAGCCGCTTGTCCTGCACTCGGACAACGGAAGCCCGATGAAAGGCGCAACCATGCTGACCACACTGTATCAGCTTGGAATCACACCGTCAAACATCCGACCACGCGTCAGCAACGACAATCCATATGCGGAGAGCCTGTTTAAAACTCTGAAATACAGACCAAATTATGAACCAAAAGGGTTTGCAAGTCTCAATGAAGCCCGCCTGTGGTGCCAAAATTTCGTAAACTGGTACCGCCATGAGCATCATCACAGCGGTATTAAATTTCTTACACTCGCTCAGCGTCACAACGGCGATGGGCTAGCAATCCTTGAAAAGCGCCATGAGGTGTATGAGGCTGCCAAATCAGTTCACCCTGAACGCTGGAATAATCGTAGCACTCGTGACTGGACTTTGCCGGACACAGTATACCTAAATCCAGACAGAGAGTTGGAAAAGAACAAGGTTGTTGAGCCGGTAGAAAAAGCTGCCTCATAAGCAACAAAACAGTTCTTCGCTTTTTATTCAGGTAAACTTGCGCCGTTTTATGCCGCGAAAGGTTCTTGACATGAGTGCGGCGCGTAGTAGGGTTTTATGCCAAGGCAACCAAAGCCGCATAGCGGCTGGGTTTGCCGGTGTTGCCTTGAAAGCACGCGCCGCTAGAGGCTCATGTCAATAACACCGTGGAATAAATAGGCGCCTCCATTTTATTTTATTCAACAGCAGTACCCCAAAAAAATATTAAAATCACTGACAACTATCTTGACAATCAGCGTTAATGATATTCCCTATTTCATGACAACATATCCAGTATCTATAAATGCATCAGGAAATAGTGTATCTGTAAAAATGTCCGATGGCACTGTAAAGTCATGGGGAAATAATACGTCAAGGCAGTTAGGGTACGTAGTAAATAATAATGATGAAACTAATTTTACTGCACCACTAACATCAACCTATTTCAAAGATATAACAAGTTACTATGTAGACGATACTGTCAATAGGGTTAATGGAGATTGGGTAACAAGCGTTGAAAATCCATATTTTTCAGCAATTAATATAGATAATGTTGATTATACATATTCAGCTTATTATAATTTTGTTTTTGGAACAGACGGAAATGTTTATGAAACCAATGTATTAAATTATGAATATCTTTATTATGGTGGTTGCGTTGAATATCCAACGGATTATTTTACGAAAAGAAATGCACTAAATTTGAAAGTTTCAAGTGCAAAAAAAATATGTAGTTTTGGAATTGATAATATAATGCTTATGAATAATGGAACATTAATGGCATGGGGTAGTGGTATATTTAATAATTTTTCATACACCGGGGGATGGCCCGCATATCTTATTGACATTAATAACAATGGATATACACTTGTCAATAATTCAAGTAATTATTTGGATCATTATTGCTTATACCATTGGCTTCCAAACTCAGTGTCAGGTATATCAGGAGTCAATGATGTTGCATTATATAATGGAAAATATTATTTGCTCATGAATGACGGCAGTGTGAATCAATTGATTTTCAATTCATCAACGAATACATTTTCTATGCAAAGCACCGGAATTACAAATGCAAAATCACTATACAGTGCTGATGGTGCGCTTTTAACGCTTAAAAATGACGGAACTGTAACATCGTATAACGGCAGCACAGAAACAGTATTGAATCTTCAAAATATCGTGCAGCTTGCAGGCAGCTCCAATTTTGCAATGGCATTGGATTCATCAGGAAATATCTATTCTTGGGGCGATAACACCTACGGCGAATTGGGGCAAGGCAACACAACCAGTCTTGCCACACCGACACAGATACCTAATATAGGCAATGTCAAATCAATTGCGGCAAGAAACATTTCGGCTTATGCAATCATGAATGATAATTCAATAGAATCATGGGGCGATAACACTTATGGAGAATTGGGAAACGGAACGACACTTCAGATTGATTCACCTATGCCAATTCCTTATTTTTCTTACAACGCCACAATACCGGCAGTGTTTCCAACAGAGCCGATAAGCTATACTGATTACAGCAGCGCGAATGATTATTGGGATTCAATCAATGGTACGACATGGCAGTGGTCTTAAGGTCTCGTGTTGGGGCTGAAGTCCCTGATATCGAGCGAAGAACCCAATGCACCTGGTCTACACTAATTAGCTTAAATGTGGCACTTAACAGCTTTGCTGTACAAGTTAGCTAAGTTTTTGCTGTATCTGTAGAAGGGTAGTCTCAGCTAATTAAATTGCTGAGAAGCACGCGACTTTAGTCGTGTGAGGTTCACAATGCAAATATTAATATTTTAAATGAAGGATTAAGACTTATACAATTAAGTGCTTAATTAAAATATAAAGATTATAATAGGATAGGAACTATCCAAATTTACGCCTATGGACATTATGTTAGACATTGCGTAAGCATAGCAACGATGGATGAAATAGGAATCCCATTGCTTTAGCTGTGGGAGTGTCAAATCAACTACAGTAAATAAGAAAATGAAGCTTCTTTCTTTTCAATAACCTTGATTTCCGGAACTGATTATAACGTATCTCCGGATGTTATTCTATGTTTCGCAAATTGGACGAAAGGCATATCAATACCTTGAATTAAATTTATTAACGTATCCACTGCTGTGACAGCCTGTTCCTGAATGGAGATATCAATTGTCGTAAGCTTTGGGGTAATGTATTCCAGCATACTGACATTATCAAATCCCATAAAGCCAACGGTTTGACTGACTTTTATGTGCTTCAGCAGTTCCAAAGCATAGGTGTCGCTAGAGCAAAAAACGGCGGTTTTTTTATTGCCCTGAGAGAGAGTTTCTTTTAATTCTTCAACATAATTTTTGTGAGTAATCAATGCAGATTCAATTTTTGAATCCATACCCGCAAAATAATCCATAAAACCCGCAACCCGTTCTTCCTGAGCATAGATATTTTCCGTGAATCGCTTTTCATATGGAGGACAGACAAAAATGACCCGTTCATATCCCTTGGATAAGATATAGCTTAATCCATGAGAAACTGTCTCTCTGTCGTTGATTCCAACAAAATTCCAATTCCCCGAAATACGATTTCCTATTGTGACAATCGGAATTTTCACATTTTTAAAATGGTCATTAAAGACTTCACTCTTATTGATGGGGCATACAATAATACCATCTGCTCGCCTGTCAATCAGACTGTTGATAAGCATAATCTCATTTTTTTGATTTTTTCCGGAAAATGTGTAATAGACAAAGTAGCCTCTCTCACTAGCTTGCGACTGTATAGAGCTTAGCATTTCGGTAAAATACTCGTTGTAAATATCAAATACCACAACTCCGATGCTCATAGATTTTCCTTTTACAAGGCTTCTTGCAAGAATATCCGGCCTATAATCATACTCTTTTGCAATTTGTAATATTTTAACTTTTGTTTCCTCTTTAATTTGAGCCTTTCCCTTTAATGCTCTATCTACGGTTGCTCTGGAAACACCACACATCTTTGCGATATCTTTTGTTGTAATAGCCATAATGTTCACCTTTTTTAAAATAGAGATTTAAATAATTATAACATACATTTGCAATACTTCAAAATAATCAAAACCATGAGTTGAACGCGTTGTATGCACAAGCCCTAGAAGGGCATGGACCGGCTCTCCTTTTAAGAGGCACCGTATATCTGTCAATCGCAACACACGCACTGCAACTCCTAAAGCAGTAACTTCTCTCTCAATTTGAACTTTGCTAATTCTTTTTTGTCATTCGCTTCGCTCAAAGCTGATAGCTAAAGCATTTTAATCAACACCGGCAGAGCCGGTGGTTATTTAATACTAATCCTTGATTAAATACATTTGATATTATTTTATAGTAACTCTTGCTCAAAATGCGCTTGCACTGTAAATTTTGTGAAAGTGCATTTTGAGTTTAGAGTTACTTTTTAATTAAGGATTAGTAGAACGCTAAAGCTCCAAAATAAACAAAAAAAATAATGATTTTTTTTTAAATTATATATCTTTACAAATTTTGAAAAGGTGATATAATTGAGTCAAACGTTAACGTACACGTGCACGTAATTTTAAGGGAGGGTAATAAATGAAATTCAAAAAAATCGGATCCTTGTTGGTTGCCACTTTTCTTGTCTTATCATTTTCTGCATGCTCCAAGACTAATCCAAGCCCTGTATCCAGCAAATCTTCTGCGCCGATAACATTAAAATTATGTTTCCAGGGGTCTGCTAGCGCTGCAAGCCAGCAACAGACAGTACAAATTTGCAATGAATTTACAAAAAACAATCCCAATATAACCATTAAAGTGCTCTATATACCGGTAAGTTCAGGGTGGAGCGAATATTTTACAAAAATTCAGACCATGATTGCCGGTGGCAATGCTCCAGATGTTTCGCAAATAGCCATTGAAGGCATTCAGATGTTTACAAGTATGGGATTGGCATTACCCATGGACAGCTACATGAAGGCTCACCCCGATGTCGTTGGCGACGCTTTAACAGACATTAACCCGAATCTGGAAAAGCCCTTTATTATTGGCGGCAAAACATACGGGCTTGTAGCGGACTGGAATAATGTGGTCATGCATTTTAACACGAAGTTGTTAAGCGACGCGGGATTGAGCGTTCCTGCGGAAACATGGACCATGCAGGACTACCTGAATTACTGCAAGGCTTTAACGAAGACGGTTAACGGCAAAAAGCAATTTGGAACATCAATCCCGAATAGCTATTTTCAGACAGAAGGTATTCTTTATGCAAACGGCGCAAGCATTTTAAACGATGACATGACAAAATGCACTTTAAATTCTCCTCAAGCAGTGCAGATATTCCAAATGTATCAGGATTTGGTCTTAAAGTATAAATACGCCCCATATCCTGACCCCAAAGTTGATTCCATTCAGCAGCTGGCAATCGGGCAAACCGCGATGGGAGCTTGGGGAAGGTGGCCGGTAGCGGAATACGTACAAGACAATTTTAAAGATGTAGCGATACAGCTTCTTCCGAATTTCCAGTCTGCTGGTTCCAATCAAAAAGTTGTATTTGGCTCAGGAGCCATATGCGCACTCAAGTCAACTTCACATCCAGATGAAGCAATCAAATTTGCTATCTGGACAGCGTCACAGTATTTCGAGAAAAACTACTACGGTACAGGCTCTATTCCGACCCGTAAATCGGTGGCGGATGAGGTTATACCACAAGCAGGTGTCCCGCAGAATTCCGATTTGTTTTATAAAACGGCGAGTTATGCTACCGCTGTTCAGGCTCCTTCTCAGTATGCAAACATCCAAACCATTTTTGATAAGTACATGTCCGAGATATTGTCGAGCCCTGTGGATGTGAAGACAGAACTGGATAAGGCGACGGATGAAATCAATAATGTTTTAGCGAATCAATAACAAGAGCTAATCAACGATAATTTGACTGTGGAGTGCTGGGCAGCTAAAGGTTGTTTAGCACTCCCTTATAGATAAGGGGACTGGTTATGAATGAATTAGTAACTAAAAAGAAGAAATTGTTTTCTGGTAAAAAAGAAAACTTAACAGCATATTTATTCTTATCTCCGGCTCTCGTTACCTTTTTCGTTTTTATCGGAGGTCCTATATTTGCAACAATTTTCTTTTTGGACTTTAGTAAATATAACATTATTTCCCCCATCAAAATTGTGGGGATTCAAAATTTTGCAAGAATGTTTGCAGACCCCGAAATGGCTGTTGCTTTCATAAACACTTTAAAATTTGTAGTTATCTTGGTTCCTCTGCATGTTTTTATCGCTTTAATACTGGCGTTGTTGGTTACAAGAAAAATATCTACTCCGTTCAAATATTTTTACAGAACGTCTATATATTTCCCTACTATTGTAACGGTTTCGGCAGTTACAGTGGTATGGACTTACCTTTTTAATTACGATTTCGGTGTGCTGAATTACTTGTTAAACGTATTAAATCTAAATTCTGTTCCATGGCTTAAATCGGGTTCATGGGCGTTGGTCTCGGTGGCAATTTTTAGCGTATGGAAAAATGTTGGTAACAGTTTTATTTTTTACGTGATTGGACTGCAAAATATACCGGATACCTACATTGAAGCGGCACAGATAGACGGCGCAAGTCCGCTAAGGATATTTTTTAATATAAAGCTTCCATTGTTGTCTCCAACCGTATTTTTTGTTCTAACCATAAATTTGATTGCCTGCGTTCAAATTTTCGACGAACCATTTTTGATTACCAATGGTGGCCCCGGAGATTCTACGCAGACTATAGCATGGCAAATATACACCCAGGCTTTTAGAAATTTTAATATGGGATACGCGTCTGCCATTGCGACATTTTTGTTCATTATCATCGCGGTTATCACAATGATACAATTTTCATTGCAAAACAAATGGGTGAACTATGATTATGAATGATAACACTGCTTTAAAAAGGCTTTAGGGAGGGCTTTTCTTGAATTTTATAAGTGCCGGCGCAAAAAAAACAATTTTACGGATTGCATTGGGATTTATAATGATCCTTCTTTGTGCAATTTTTCTTCTTCCTTTTTTTTGGGCAATTTCAACTTCATTGAGATTGCCCAAAGACTCCTTTAATCTGCCGCCCCAGTTCTTCCCCACTTCGTTCTGCATTCAAAATTATGAGATGGTTTTTTCAACATTTCCTTTTTTAAAGTTTATATTGAATAGTTTATTAGTTGCTGTGGTTCTAACCATATCGCAAGTTATCATAACTACTATGGCCGGGTATGCTTTTGCGCGACTTCATTTTGCAGGAAAAAACATCTGTTTTTTTCTTATTCTTTCCGGTATTATGATACCGATTTCATCTATCATAATACCACAGTTTATGGTGGTAAAATCACTGGGCATTATGGACTCACAGCTTGCCATTATTCTGCCGTATCTCATTAATCCGATGGGAATTTTTTTAGTCAAGCAATTCATGCAGACAATACCGTCAAGCTATGATGAGGCGGCTATTATAGATGGCGCAGGCAAATTCAGAATTTACTGGAATGTAATACTCCCAATGTCTGTACCTGCTCTTGCTGTTGTGGTAGTTATGACCTTTGTGGGCTCTTGGAACAATTTTTTCGGGCCCCTTATTTATATCAGTTCTTGGGATAAAATGACGTTGCCCTTAGGTCTGAATGTTCTAAGCAGTTCTTTAGGAAACGGCGACATTTCTGTTATTCTAGCAGGAGTTGTTATCGCCTTTATTCCTCCAATTCTCATCTATATTTTTGGACAGAAATATCTCCTTCAGGGGACCACACTAAGTGGCTTAAAAAGTTAAGCCTAATATATACTTGTTTACATACTTCATTGAAAGAAGGACATTCCTTGATTTACAAAGAGAACAAACTAAAAGAAATCTCTTTTCCTCTGGGAGGAATCGGAACCGGATGCATCGGGCTTTCCGGAAATGGCAGGCTCATTGATTGGGAAATTTTTAACAAGCCGAACAAAGGATCGACAAATGGGTTTAGCCATTTTGCAATAAAGGCGGAATCCAAAGACTGCGTAGTCAGTGCAAAGATTCTGAATAGCGATCTTCTGCCGCCGTATACCGGTGCATATACCAAAGAGCTCTTTAGCGGTTATGGTTTTGGGCCAAACAGAGAGACTATGGCCGGGATGCCGCATTTCAAAGATGTAGAATTTGACGGGCAGTACCCTATCGCTGCTCTGAATTTTATGGATGGGTCTTTTCCGGGCAAAGTCAGAATGACTGCGTTCAATCCCTTAATTCCAACTAACGACAGGGATTCAAGCATTCCTGCTGCTTATTTTGAATTTGAAATTGAAAACGATACTCAAGACGATTTAACGTATACAATCTGCTGCTCTGTAAACAATCCCTTTGATAAAAAAACTTCAGTCAATCAATATTTCAACCAGGATGGAATCCATTACATTTTATTAAAAGATAAAAAATATCCTGAGAATGATATCCATTATGGAAATCTAACAATTGCGACAGATACGCAAAATGTTGCATATCAGGAATATTGGTACAGGGGCACGTGGTTTGATAATCTTAGCGTGTTCTGGAGAGATTTCTCTGCATTCGGGAAACTAAAGAACAGGACATATTCAAGCGAGAAGTTAGAACAGAATGGCTCTGATGTATGTAGTTTAGCATCCACAATATCACTATCTCCAAATGAAAAAAAGAATATGCGGTTTGTTCTCACATGGCATGTGCCGAACAATTATAATTATTGGAATCCCGAAAAAGACGGACCTCATGCATGGAAAAATTATTACGCGGTATTGTTTCAAGATTCTATTGAAAGTTCAATTTATAGCCTAAAAAACTGGAATCGGTTATACAAGGACACCTTGCTCTTTAAGGATGCGTTGTTTTCATCAACATTGCCCCCGGAGGTTTTAGATGCAGTTTCGGCAAACATCTCCATTTTGAAATCACCAACCTGCTTACGGCTGGAGGACGGCTCTTTTTATGGATTTGAAGGCGTGCACTGCGATTGCGGCAGCTGTGAAGGCTCCTGCACCCATGTATGGAATTATGCCTATGCCCTTCCTTTTCTGTTTCCCAAGCTTGAAAGATCCATTCGGGATTTAGACTTTAAATACAACCAAAGGCCAGACGGCGGAATGTCTTTCAGGCTTCAACTGCCCATTGGAAGAGAACGCTCGACTTTTCGTCCATGTGCGGATGGTCAGTTTGGAGGCGTAATAAAAGCGTACAGAGATTGGAAAATATCTGGAGATTCCGAATGGCTCAAACAAAATTGGCAAGCAATTAAAAAATCTATCGATTTTGCGTGGGCTGAAACAAATCAGGATATGTGGGATGCAGATAAAGATGGTGTTTTAGAAGGCCGTCAACATCATACTCTGGATATGGAGCTATTCGGTCCAAACTCGTGGCTGACCGGATTTTATTTGGCGGCTTTAAAAGCCGGAGCTGAAATGTCCGATTACCTTGGAGATCAGGATAAGGCAACGGAATATAGAAATCTGTTTGAAAAAGGCAAGGCATGGACGAATGAGCATCTTTTTAATGGCGAGTACTATCAGCAGCTTATCGATTTAAAAGAGATTGGATTGTTAAAAAAGTATCTCAATAATAACGATATCATGATTAATAACAGCGGAACGGTGCTTGATGCCTATTGGAATGATGAGGCAAAAGAAATCAAATACCAAATAGCTGAAGGCTGTGGAATAGATCAGGTGGTTGCGCAGTGGCACGCAAACATCTGCGGGCTCGGAGAAATATTCAACAAGCGTCAGGTAAAGACAGCCCTGACCTCACTTTATAAGAATAACTTCAAGAAAAATATGAGAGAACATTATAACCCTTGTCGCATTTATTGCTTGAATGATGAAGCAGGGATTGTCGTATGTGAATGGCCTAAGGGGAAATATAGGCCAGCAATTCCTTTGCCATACGCTGAGGAGACACAAAATGGTTATGAATATCAGGCAGCTACGCATATGATTCAGGAGGGATTATTTGAAGAGGGACTTTCAGTAGTTAGGGCGATACGTGGGAGATATGATGGCGAAAGGCGCAATCCATGGAACGAATTCGAGTGCGGCAATAATTATGCAAGATCCATGGCAAGTTACGCCTTGCTTTTAGCCATCAGCGGTTTTGAATTCGATATGGTAACTGGGAAAATTGGATTTAATTCCGAATATATCTCGATGGAAAAATTCCAATGCTTTTGGTCGCTGGATTCAGGATGGGGCATATTTTCAGTCACTGAGAATCAAATATGCTTAAAGGTACTGTACGGTAATTTAAAAATTCGACAGTTTGACATTCCGTTTATCAACTATAAGGAAATTAGTGAAGTATGTTATGAATCCGAGAATTTGGATTATAGCGTTTGTGGAAGCGGCATTTGTTTTTCAAAACCTATAATATTGGATCGAAATCATAGTTTACTTGTAACTTTATAATTGGGTTAAGTTTACGTTTAAACGCAATCGTCCATTAACCGATGAATGGAAGGGTGTGCAATATGATGGTTATTGAAAAATCATCGAATCAAGAACTTCTCCTGAATGAAAAATGTATAATCGTAATCACGGGAATAATGGCATCTGGAAAGTCTACAGTAGCTCAACTTCTAGCCGAACGCTTTAAAAAATGTGTTCATGTGCACGGAGACATCTATCGAAAAATGATTGTTGCCGGCCGTGAGGAGATGAAACCCAATGCTTCTGATGAAGCGATAAAGCAGTTGCAGCTTCGCTATCAGTTGGCTTCCGCTACTGCAGATGCATATTTTGAAGCAGGGTTTAATGTTGTCATACAAGACAACTACATTGGCAAAATGCTTCAAGATTTTGTGGATATGATTCACAGCCGTCCGGTGTTTTTGGTTGCGCTTTGTCCCCGGCCTGAAATAGTAGCAGAAAGGGAAGCAAAAAGACTCAAAAAAGGCTATGGTAATTGGGGGGTGGCCGAATTTAACAACCTCTTCCAACATGAAACTCCTAAGATGGGATTATGGTTAGACTCGTCAGAGCAAACACCAGAAGAAACTGTATTTCAAA
>Ga0326728_10004580_pt1 | contig 40574 bp, 38 predicted proteins | sample MB3enrmetagenome_FD_207602 | JGI IMG/M metagenome (GOLD analysis project Ga0326728, IMG submission 207602) | Lab enriched peat soil microbial communities from McLean, Ithaca, NY, United States - MB31MN | ecosystem: Environmental > Terrestrial > Soil > Wetlands > Peat | place: USA: New York... | reverse complement strand
CGGCGCATCCGTTCGTCCAGGAAGGCCGACAAAGAAAGGAACCGCCGCTGGATATCCTTGTGGTCCATCACCACAAGTATAAAACAAAACGGTCTCAACTTGTTTTATTTATTTCCTGACAAATGCTAAGGGTAAATGTGCCGGCCGGTGCCAGGAACACCTCGTGCGCGTTCTCACGAACCTCCATCACCGTGGATGTATTGTTGAAGGTCACCGTCCGGGACCATTCCGTGGCGGCCCCTTCGTAGCCATCGGAGTAGGTAGTACAAGAATTGCCTTGGTCTTGCGTGACAAGTGCAACTACGTGCGGACCGTTGGCAAATTGGCTTGTATCTAGGTTTAGTGAGTTGGTGACACTGGTGTTGATCATTTGCTCTAGAGGCATGCCATCAATGAACCAGTTCCATTGAAATGTGTCTGACCCGGCATAACTCCCCGATAGCGTGCCGCTGACGCTTACCTTACCGGACCACACGGACCCCAGAGCGGTCCCCGTGGTGACAGTGATCGCCGGCGCCCAGGAGCACGGCCAGTTGTTAGCTACCGTGAATGCCACTGGACTCGAAGTGGCAATCACATTTCCCAAAGCGTCATAGGCGGTGGCCACGACCTGGTGCGGCCCGTTCAAGACCCAAAATGTGTCCCACGGCACCACGTAGGGCGCGGTGCGGCTACAGGACGGCCCGGGACCAGGGACCGGATAGGCATCCACGGTGTAACACACGTTGTATGCGTTCGGTGCACTCGCAATTGACGCGGCGAAAGAGAATCCAGAAAAACCGCTGAGTGCTTGACCTGCGGTTGGCGCCGTAATTGATACCGATTGCCCATACAGGGTAACCGCGCACAAACTACACAGCGCTAAACCTACTGTTCTCATACACCTGTATTCTGAAATCGGGCCGGTAGCTTGCCCTTGCTCATTTTGCCGGAAAGTATTGGTCCGTCGATCACTTATTTTTCTTGTTGTGGCGTGATCGGGTTGAAATAGGTTAGCTCTCCGTGCGGCCGGCAAGCGCTTTGACCACGGACGCGCCGCAGACCGCGACGCCGGTCTTGGTCAGCGCATTTAGAAAATTGTAGAGAAGCGCGTAGAGGACTTGCTCGGTGAGCGGCTGTTTGCCCGGTAGCCGATAGCTCGCCGGCAATTCCTTGGTGATCGTCAGCCGGACAGAGTTCCCTTGTGGCTTGCCGGCGCGATCCAGCTGATTGGCGAGCGTCATCGGCGTCTGCATCACGGCCCCTGTGCGTCCGTCCACGTAAAACTGGCAACGGGAAAACCAGCCAAGATTGGCGGGATCGGCGGCGTCGAACAACAACAACGGTGATTGCCGGCCGGGAGCCATCAGATCCGCCGAGAGGCTGCGAGCCCCGTCCTGCACCTTGATTTCAAAGCCCGCCTGCCGGGCGACGTTGCTCACCGTTTCCGTGTCGAGCTCGAGATAAATGAACTTGTGCTGCCCCGCCTGCAATACCTGCATGGAATAGCCATTGTAACAACCCCAACCGAAAAGCCGGGCGTGGCGCTCAATACGCCTGGCGGTACAGTTCGAGCAGATCCTCGCGCGTGCACGGGCGTGGGTTGAGTTGGTGACAACCGTCCTCGACGGCTTTGTCCGCGAGGTCAGGCAAGACTGCCTCGGACACACCCCAGTCGCGCAGACGGGGTTTGATCGACACCCGGCGATTCAGTTCACGGACCCGTTCGGCAGCATCACCGCCTCCGAGCAACGCAGCAAGCTGGAGAATACGCTCCGGTACCGCGGGCCGGTTGTACTCCAGCACCACGGGCAAGAGAATCGCGTTGGTGGTCCCGTGATGCATGCCGCATTCCGTGGAGAGCGGATGAGCCAGCGAATGCACAGCGCCTAGCCCTTTCTGGAATGCCACCGCGCCCATGATGGCAGCCATCATCATGTTCGAGCGCGCTTCGATATCGTGCGGATGATCCATGACGCGCGGCAGATTATCCCAAACCAGCTTAGTTCCGGCCAGCGCAATGGCATCGCACATGGGGTGGTAACCCTTGGCGAGATATGCCTCCACGTTGTGCGTGAACGCATCCATGCCGGTGCCGGCGGTGATATGCGGTGGCAGGTTCAGGGTGAGCTCCGGGTCAGCGAGCGCGACTGATGGAATCAGGTACGGGCTGAAGATGACGGTTTTCCGGTTCGTGGCCTGAATCGTGATTACGGCTGAACGCCCCACTTCACTGCCAGTGCCGGAAGTCGTGGCGATAGCGATGTAAGGCGGCAGGTTGGACGAGATGCGACTGGAACCATCGAGCATGTCGTCGTAGCCGGCGAGCGGACCCTCGTGCGTGGCCAGGAGGCGAATGGCTTTGGCGGCGTCGAGGGGAGAACCGCCGCCCAGCGCGATCACGCCATCGCAACCGGCTGATTTGTATTCAGCTACTCCGTCGAGTACGTTTTGCTCGGTCGGGTTGGGCTCGACTTTCGAAAAGACAGCCGCTTCCGGGACGAGTTGCCGCACGCGCTCGAAAACTTTGGTGCGCTGGATTCCCGCGTCGGTGACCAGCAGGGGACGGCGGACGTTGCGTTTCTTCAGCTCGTCAGCGAGCCGTTCCACTGTGCCTGCGCCGAAGATGATAATGGTCGGGAACGAGAATGTCGAAAGACTCATCGGAAAAGGCTACGATAGCACGACGCGACTGAGCTACACCGATTCGAAATACCGTGCCAGTTCCCAGTCCGTCACGGCCTTCTCGAACTGCCGCACTTCCCACTCGCGCGTCGCGGCGTAGTGATCGACAAACTCATCACCCAGCCAGCGGCGAGCCATCGCGCTTTCATGGAACAGCTTCGCGGCGGCTGCCAGTGTGCGCGGCAGCGGGGGCGCGTCACCAGAGTAGGCATTGACGGTAGGCGGAGGAAGTTCGAGCTTGCGCTCAATGCCATCGAGACCGGCGGCGAGTGACGCGGCCATCGCCAGATAGGGATTGATGTCCGCGCCGGCGAGGCGCAACTCAACGCGCGCCGATTTGCTGCTGCCAGGAATCGCGCGCACCGCCGTCGTGCGGTTGTCCACACCCCATGTGGCGTTGATCGGCGCCCAAGCACCGGGCACTGTGCGCTTGTAAGAGTTGATGGTGGGGCAGATGATCGCTGCCAGTTCGGGGAGTTTCGTTACCAGGCCCGCGATGTAATGTTGCATCAGCGCGGACATACCGCCCGCGTCGGTCGAGTGAAACAGGTTCTTGTGCTTACCGCGGTCCCACAGGCTCTGGTGCAGATGGCCGCTCGAACCGGGCAGATCGGGATTCCACTTAGCCATGAACGTCGGGGTGAGGTTTTGGCGCGCGGCGATCTCCTTCACCGCCGTCTTGAACAGCGCTCCTTTGTCCGCGGCGGGGACCGCTTCGTCGACCGCGATCGCCGCCTCGTAAACGCCCGGCCCGGTTTCGGTATGCAGACCCTCCAACTCGCAGTGGAAAGCGGCCAGCTGATCGAGCATTCGCAAGACCAGCTCGGAGTTAGCCGAAGCACGCACCACGCTGTATCCGAACATGCCAGGCGTCAAAGACGTCAGGCCGCGATAGTTCTTGGCGCGCAAGCTATCGGGCGTTTCGCGAAAGAAGAAGAATTCGTACTCAGCGGAGAAGTATGGCGTGTAACCCAACGCCTCGGCGCGTGCCACCACTTTCTGGAGCACCTGCCGTGGCGCGATGGGCAAAGGCTGGCCGTCGCGCGTCACGAAATCCATCAGGAAAAATGCCGTGCCAGGCTCCCATGGAATGAGGCGGAAGGTATCGAGCGCGATGCGGCAGTTGGCGTCGGGATAGCCGGTGTGCCAGCCAGTGAACCTGACGTTATCGTAGAGTACGTCGCCGATGTCCCAGCCGAAAATGACATCGCAGAAGCCCATCCCGGACTGCGCCGCCGAGTGGAATTTTTCGCTGCTCACGTATTTGCCGCGCAGCGTGCCATCGATATCATACGCACCCAGCTTGATGCGCTTGACCTCGTTCTGCTCAAGCAGCTTTCGCACTTCCTCCAGAGTCATCACAGCGCCACCCAGATCTCGATAATCATAGGTTAGATTCTCGCATGGCGGCTTCGTGATGGCTCCAACCCGGTCCTTTGTATCGATGGCGGACAATCAGCGCATACAGCATGCCAAGCCCGACGAGCAGGCCGGCGAGAGTCTCGCCTGCAAGCTGATTGGGCGGCATCACCAGCACGCATGAGATGAAGACGGCGAAGGCGATCGCAATTATGTTGATCGTGGGCCCGAAGCGCCCCAAGTTCCAAACCGCCGATGCCGGCCAGTCCGACCCGGCGCGGCGCGCGCGCAGACCCAGCGCTACGGGGATAATGTAAGCCAGGTAGAGGGCGACGGTGCTCAGCGAAGTGACCACGGGAATCGCCTTGGTCCACAGCATGGCGGCGATGGAGGCCAGTACAATCGCCCAGATGGCCGGCGCGGGTGTTCCGTGCCTCGGATTGACTCCGCGCATGAAGTGAGCCATTGGTGTTCCCTCGTCGCGCGCGAGTGAATATAGAGCCCGCGATGCCGACGTAATACACGCGAGCCCGCAGAACCACATAGCCATCGACGCCAGGGCGGCCATGGCATTGCCGGCCTTTGCTCCCAGGGCGGTGGTGAGAATAGCAATCACCGCCGGGATCGAGTTTCCGGCCGCGTCTTTTGCAGCAAGCGCGCCGGGAATGGTGTGAATCGCGAGCGTGAGCGCGAGGAGCAGCAGATACCCAACGGCTCCCGAGACGGCCACGGAGAGCACGATGCCCCAGGGTGCGTGGCGCCGCGGATGCTCGGTTTCTTCCGCCATGTGGGCCGACGCGTCGAAACCTGTGTACGTCCACTGTGCCTGGAGCAGCCCCAGCACGAAGGCCCACCAGTAAGGCGAGCGTCCGTTGCTGTTGACCGCCGCAAACAGAAAGTGCACCGGCTGTTTGGGCGCGAGATACAGCAGCGCCGCCACCAGAACCACGACTCCCACGATGTGAACCGTCACGCTCAGGTCATTGAGAATCGCCACCAGCTTGACACCCCAGTGATTCAGCGCACCCTGCGTGATCAAAATGAAAGTAAACATCAGGAACAGGTTGCGTGCCGTCGAGGGCGCACCCAGAAACGGCAGAATGAACTGTGCGCAGCCGTAGTTGATGCCGGCCTGCGCCGCGATCAACCCGAAAATGTTTAGCCAGGCGACCAGCCACCCCGCGCCAGCACCGCCCAGATCGGCCGCCCAGTGGTACATCGCGCCAGCCGTTGGATAAGCCGAGCACAACTCCGCCATGCTTGCCGCCACCGTAAGCGTGAACAGCGTCGCCACGGGCCAGCCTAGCGTCATCTCGAGCGGCCCGCCCATCTCCAGGCCATATCCGTAAAGTGTGACCGCGCCCGTCAGGATCGAGATGATGGAAAACGAAATTGCGAAGTTGGAGAAGCCGCCCATTGAGCGGAACAACTCCTGCGCGTACCCAAATCTACTGAGATCTTCCTGATCGGAGCGGTCCTGGGGCACTACAGATTCACTTCTTCTTTGAGTTGTTTACTGATCGCCTTTTCGACCAGCTCCTTGAGCGTATCACCGGATTCTGTGTGCACAAACGTGTTCTCGACGATGTCCCAGTCGAGCTTATAGCTCTTGGCGTGCGCCGAGACCCAGATCTGCCGCACCGGCGTGTTGGGGCTGATTACAAACTTCCCTGGTGGTTCTTCGAATTCCACAGCCAGCGCGCCGGCATTGAGATCCACGTCAAAACCGTAATCGTCCGCGGCACCGATCAACGCGCGATGCAACGAGGTGAGTGCTTCATCCGCGCGCTTCTTAAACTCCTGTTCGTCCATCATGGATTTAGTCTACTCAGAGGCTCCGAATACTGATGCCCGCCAACGCCAGCGAGAGGCCGATCATGACCACCACCGTGATCCACGATGCCAGGTTGTAGAATCGCGAGTTCACCCATTCCTGCATGATGCGCTGGTTGTTGGCGAGCAGAATCATATAAATGAGAACGATAGGTAATAATACGCCATTAATGACCTGCGAAAACAGGATCATCTTGACCAGGGGGAAGCCGGGGATTAGCACCACCGCAGCGCCGATCACGATGAGTAGGGTGTAGAGCCAGTAGAAAACGGGCGCCTCGTCAAAGTTTTTGTCCACGCCCGATTCGAAGCCCAGCCCCTCGCAAACCGAATATGCGGTGGAAAGAGGCAGAATACACGCCGCGAAAACCGACGCATTCAGCAGACCCGCGCTGAACAGCAGGTAAGCGTACTGCCCAAACGGCAGCAAACCCTTGGCGGCCTCCGCGGCGCTCTCGATATCGCGCGGGCCGTTCGACCAGATGGCGCCGGCACACGCCACGATAATGAAAAACGCCACCACGTCGGTAATGATGCAGCCGAAAATCACCTCTACGCGCGACTGCACATATTCCTTGGCCGTGATTCCCTTCTCCACGACAGCAGCCTGCAAGTAAAACTGCATCCACGGCGCGATGGTCGTGCCGACCAGTCCGATCAGCATCTCGATGTAATCGCGATCGAGCATGAGGGTCGGCTTGAAGCTGTAGATCGCGGCCTGGGTCCAGTCCGGTTTCACCATGATCCCTGAGATGATGTACGCCACGTAAAGAACGCACGCGAACAGGAAGATCTTTTCCGCGCTCTTGTAATTTCCTTTGACGATGAGAAACCAGATGGCCACCGAGGCAATTGGCACGGAAAAATAGCGTGAGACGTGGAACAGCTCAAGCGAACTGGCAATGCCCGCGAAGTTGGCCATCACGTTGGTGAGATTGACCAGCACCAGCAGCGACATCACCGTGAACGTGACACGAAGCCCGAACTCTTCGCGAATGAGGTCGGATAGCCCCTTGCCCGTGACCGCGCCCATGCGCGAGCACATTTCCTGTACCAGGATCAGGGCGACGGTGATGGGAATGAGCGTCCAGAGCGAGAGATAGCCCCAGCGCGCGCCAGCCTGCGAATACGTATAGATGCCGCCCGCGTCGTTATCGACGTTGGCGGTGATGAACCCCGGGCCGAGGACGGCCAGGAAGAGCATGATTCGCGTGCGCCAGGTTTTCAGCATCGTCCATTACTTTTGCCTCAGCACGGAGATGATGTCGTCCGCGGTGATCACTCCAGCGATGCGCTTATCCTCGTCTACCACCGGCAACGCCAGCAGGTTGTATTTGTCGAATAGCTCGGTTACGTCGTCCTGGTGGTCCGTGACCGTGGCGGAAATGAGCGTTTCGCTCGCCAGTTGGCGAAGCGGCGTGGCACCGGACGCCACGAACAGCCGGGCGAGCGGCACGGTGCCCGCCAGGCGCCCCTCGGAATCGACCAGAAACAGCGAATTCAGATTCTCAAGTTGGTCCTCGTTGCCGCGGAGCGCGGTCATGGCATCTTCCACGGTCGCGCCTTCATGCAGCGTGATGTACTCGGTGTTCATCATGCCGCCGGCCGTGTCTTCCTCGAATTCCAGCAGTTCGCGGACTTCCGACTCCGGCGCCACTTCCATTTCTTCCAGGATCTCCTCCGACGTGGATTCCTCCATGTCACTGAGCACGTCCGCGGCTTCGTCGGGCGACATCTCCTCGACAATCTCGGCAGCCTTCTCCGGCTCCATTGACTCGAGAATGCTCGCCTGCATTTTGGGATCAACTTCCGAGAGCGCTTCAGCGGCCACCTCGCTGTCCAGGCTCTCAAAGATGGCGCCGCGCTCCGCCTGGCCGAGTTCTTCGACGATGTCCGCCAGATCGGCCGGGTGGATTTTCTCCAGCTTTTCGTGCGAAATGTTCAAGCGCAGCCGCCGCTGCTGGTCGGGCTCCACAATGTTACAGAATTCCCAGCGTATGGAATTCGGCGGAATCGGGTGCTGGAGCCTGCGGATCCACCGTGGGGGCAGCGCGCCCTGCACCAGCCTCCGGAGAATGCTGCGGACGCCCACATCCACCTCAAGAATCCACAGGCAGTTATGGTCGTGCCCATTGGCACCATTTCCGTTTCCGTGCGCGCTCCGCACCTCGAAGGTGACGTCGTTGACCCGCACTACCTTCCGACCGTTCACGTCGATGATCTGCTGGTCAAGCAAGTCACGTCCAATCCGCAGCATGTATTCATCGGAATGGTACGGCGTGAGGACTTCGTCTTTCAGCCGGATGCCCTCGAGGGAAATGGAAGCTACCTGATCGTAACGGATGGTGAGCCAGGCCCAGCCGCCGCCGACAAGAAACCGGTCGATGCGCGCCGGATGAACCAGCGGGACCAGCGCCGCATCGCGCAGACGCCCAATCCGCCGGCCCTTGACGTCGAGCACCGGCAGGCCCAACAGTTCGGTAAAAAAGAGCAGTGACTCCGCCATTGGCAACGTCCGGGCGCGCAAACTTACCCGAGCGCGACACGGGCGTTGGACCTGGCCTGCCAGATGTGATGCGCTCTACATGCAGTTACTGCGCCTGTGTCCAATATGACTCACGCCAGCGCGAAGCCGCAACGTTTTTCTTGATTTTTTTCGCAGTTCGTAGCTAGCGGACGTTAATCGAGTACGGCATAAGCCGCATCATCCCGCCACGCGCCCACAGCCGCACCTGCCAGGCCTTCAGCACACCCCGCAGCCTCGACTCCATGGCGCCTTCGGCCGTCTGGCCGAACATCAGGTCAAAAATCGTCCGCTTGGGTGGATAGGTCACCAGGGTGACGCGCTCGCTCTTTGGGATTTTGGCCTTTTCCTTGACCAAATCCAGCGCCCGGTCTAACCCTCCCAACTCGTCGATCAGCCCATTGGCCTTCGCCTGCGATCCCAGCCAGACTCGCCCCTGCGAAAGCGGCTCAATCTCTTCAAACTTCCGCCGCCGGGCCGCCGCCACTTTGCCCACGAAACTCCGGTAATCCTCGTCGATGGCTGCCCGCAGCTTCGCGTGCCCATCGGCCGAGAGCGGCCCATAATCCGAATCGATATCCGCATATCGCCCGCGGGACAGCAGATCTTTGGTGACTCCCAGCTTGTCGTACAGCCCGTGCAGGTTGGCCTTGCCGAACACCACGCCAATCGAGCCCGTAAACGTTCCCGGATATGCCACCACCGGGTCGCCCGTCATAGCGATATAGTACCCGCCTGACGCTGCCGTGTCGGACATCGAAATCACCAGCGGCTTCTTCTTGCTGAGCAGGTTCATCTCGCGCCAGATGGCGTCGGAAGCGAACACCTCTCCGCCCGGCGAATCGATCCGTACGATCACACCCTTCACGCCATCGTCGTTGCCCACCCGCCGCAGCAGCTTGTCGAACCCCTCCGATTCGATCCCGTTGTCGCCCGAAAAGTCCGAGCCGCCGTCGCCTCGCGAAATGCCGCCCTCGCCCGTGACCAAGGCAATGCGCTGCCTGCCAACCGGGCCCACCGGCGGCACGCGCAGGTAATCCCGCAGCGATACCTTCTTGAGGTCGCCATCGTTGAGCTTGGCCTTGACCTCGTCATACATCTGGTCTTCGTAAAGCAAGCCGTCGATCAGCCCCTGCTCTTTGGCGTGCGGCGAAAGGAACGGGCCCTGGTCGATGGTGGCCCGAATCTGGTCCGGCGTCTTCTTCCGCCCCTCCGCAATACGCTGCACCAGGTTGCCGTACAGATCGTCGATGATGCTGGTGAGCACGTCTTTGGTCTCCGGGCTCATCGACGTCCGCGTGAACATGTCACCGAAGTCTTTGTACTTGCCGGCGTGCTCGATCTCCACCTGCACGCCCAGCTTGTCGGCCGTCTTCTTGAAGTACGTGAGCTCGAACCGCATGCCCTTGAGGTCCAACTCGTCCTCCGGGTCCATGTAGATGCGCGTAGCCGCCGTTGCCAGATAGTATTCCCGCGCGCCCGGCGTCTTGAGGTAGGCGTAAATGGGCTTGCCCGATCTCCGGAAATTCTCCAGGTCTCCCCGCATCTCTTCGAGCTTGCCCCAGCCTACCTGCAAATCGCGAGGCTCGAACACAATCGCCTTGATCCGATTGTCAGCCCCGGCTTTGCGAAGCGTCCCCCAAATATCGGTGACGGTCGGCGGCGTTCGCTGCTCCAGAAAAGGAATCGGGAACTCGACCGGCGCTCTCTCCGGAATCTCTCCCTCCAGCTCCAGCACCAGCGTCGAGCCCTCCGCGATCGCCGGCGGCTTCTCCCGCATGCGCGCGATGGCGAAGATGCCGATGACCAACACGAGCCCCGTCAGGATCACGCCGGTCAATACACCGATCAGAAACTTCGCCATTCCCGCCGCCTCCTATGCACCGGTAAGGATCAGATCGAACCGCCGGTTCACTTCGCGCAGGTAGGCCGCGTCGCCACCGGGATACCCGTTCGGGGCTCCATCGAGTTCCGTCGTCGCCGAACCCTTGTACCCAATCTCACCCAGCGCCTTGTACACCTCCGGCCAGTTGATCGAGCCTTCCCGCAGCGCCGTCCACTTCGTCATGTCGTTCTCATACTTGAAGTCTTTGATGTGCAGCTTGATGATGCGTTTCCCGAGCGTGCGAATCCAGTCCTGCGGGTATCCGTAGAACACCACGTTGCCGACATCGAAATAGGAGCGGATCCACGGGCTCTTGAACTCATCGATGTAACGCGCCATTTCGAGCGGGCTCAGCAGAAACTTGTTCCACACCTCTTCGATGCCGATGATCACCTTCAGTTCCTGGGCCATCGGAATCAGTTTCCGGATCTGCTCCTGCGACCTCGTCCACGCGTCCCGATACGTCGTTTGCTCATTCACAACCGCCGGCACCAGCAGCACCGTATCCGCACCCCAGAAATGCGCGTTGTGAAGGCTCGTGTGCATCCCCTCCACGCTCTTCGCCACGACCGCCGGATCCGGCGAGGAGAGCGGGTAATCCCAATGCGCCATGTTCATCACCGAATGGATGCGCAGCCCCGCCTTCTCCGCGGCCTTCTTCACTTCCTCCGCCTCATGTTGATCCGGCATTGTCGGGCATTCGATCTCTTCGAAGCCGGCATCGCGAGCCATTTGCAGGCGGTCAGCAATACTCGCGCTCTTGGGAAGCATCTCGAACTCCACGGCCTTCTTGATGGGCAGCCGCGCGCCCGCCGCGCTCAATCCACGCCCCATCCATGCTGTCGCTGCGCTTGCAGCCAAAAACGTTCTGCGGTTCATCGTTATCCTTTCAAGCCAAACTCAGCCCTGCTCCACTCGCTACTTTCATGATGTAACGCTTGCCTTCGTCGTACTCCTCGGCCGTCTTCAGGTGCTCCAGCATCAGCGGCGCATCCACCGGCAGCCTCGAAATCTCACTGAGATAAGTCCGGTAATCCATCTCACCGCGGCCTGGAATCACTTCCACAAAATGCACATTCATCTCCGGGATCCATTGCAGATCTTTGGCGTGGCACGAAGCAATCCACGGTCCCAGCTTGCGAAAACACTCGGAAATGAACTCGCTATTGTGATAGAACTTCTCGGGGCTGTTGATGCCGTTGCACACATCCATGTGAACCGCGAACGCCGGCCTGTCCACGGCGTGCAACAGTTTCAAATAGGAGTCCGGGGAATCTGGCAGGTTCCAACCCATCATTTCGATGGTGAACTTGGTGCGCTTCGGCTTGACCTCGTCGATCACGCGCCGGCAGTTTTCCACCGTGGCATCGAAAAATTCCTGCGAAAGATTCTTGGGATGCGGTCCGTACCAAACCTTCGGATTGTACGAACCGGCGATATCCGGACAGCAGCGCGCTCCCACCGCCTCCGCCAGCGCCAGCCGCTCCGCAACGTAGTGCAGGTTCTTGGCACGCTTCTCCGCATCCGGGTCGAGCATGTTGACCCACGCCCCCACCTCGGCGATGATCACATTCTCCGCAGCGAACGCCTTCTCGATCTCGCGCACCCGCGCCGTGTCCTCGGCCTTCGCCTCCGGACAGTACGCGGCGCTATACCCCAGCCGCCGATGCTCCCGCGCCAGTTCGCGCGGATCATCGCTCTTCAGAAAGACCGGCCCACCAAGCCGGATCGGTTTGCCCGAAGCGCGCACAAGCGTCGCAGCAGCCGCGCCAATGAAGGCCCGACGAGTCATGTACAGATTCTATCAGCGGTATAGATCGACGTGGCGCACGCCTTCAGCGTGCCGCTGGCGGCTTCAGCCGCCAGTGAAACTCGTACACCCGGCAGTGAGGCTGGCGAGAGAAAAGTGCAAAGGTCCGCGATTAGCCGGCGATGGGGATCTTGATGACCTTTTTCTGGACGGCGTACTGCACGAGCTGGGCTTTGTTGTGGATGTCCAACTTACGCATAAGATTGAACTTATGCGCTTCGATGGTTTTTACGCTCAGGTTGAGTGTGCAGGCAATCTCTTTGACCGAATTGCCTTCGGCCAGCATTTTCAACACTTCTTTTTCCCGCTGGGTGAGCGTGGCAAACCGGGGGAGGCGCTGGGTTGACTTCACGCGGGACCGGGAATCATCCACCAACTGAGAAAGCATGCGGGGACTGAGGAAACTGCCGCCACGATGGACGTCGCGGATAGCGTTGAGCAGTTGCGGCGCGGGGCTGTCCTTGAGGACATAGCCGGAGGCGCCGGATTCCATGCTCTCCACCAGATAGTCTTCGTCATCGTACATGGTCAGAAACAGAACGTGGGTTTCGGGACGGTCTTTGCGGATTTGGCGCGTGGCTTCGAAGCTGCTCAGGCCGGTCATACCGATGTCCATCAGGACCACGTCCGGCTTCAATTCAGCGCTTTGGGCGATGGCATCAATGGCGTTCGAGGCCTCGCCTACGACTTCCATATCCGGATCGGAACCAACTAAGGTCTTGATGCCCTGGCGAAACAGCGTGTGATCATCCGTTAGATAAACTCGAATCTTGCCCATACTCAATTTGCGCTCTCGCGACGGGTCCTTTCTGACTTGACTTCGCGATGGGAATCTCCGCCGAAATTCTGGTACCACGCCGTGGGCGGCTGACGATCTCCAAACTCCCACCAAGCAGCGCCACTCGCTCCCGCATGCCGGCCAGGCCGAAGGAGCTCTGTTTTTCTAACGCTGCCTTTACTTCGAAACCGACGCCATTATCCTCAACGTTCAGTCTCAGTAATCCATCGGAAGAATGCAGGGAAAGGTTTACGGTGGACGCCTTGGAGTGCTTCGCAATGTTGTGGAAACACTCCTGCACCAGGCGGAAAGCGGCGACTTCGATCTCGCGGGGAATTGCGCCCAGCCGCCGCGGGAAATGCAAGCGCAACTGGCCGGGAAAAACATCACGGAAGCGGGTGGCAAGCTGCCGCAGGGCGGGAGCCAGTCCGAGCTGTTCGAGTACGGCCGGGCTCAGGGCGCCGATGATGCGCCGGATCTCGGTGATGGTGCGCTCGGTCAATTCGCGAGTTTCCTCGAGCGGCGCGCGCAGTGCCTGGGGCGCGGTCTGGCCCAGTAGTTCCAGCTTCAGCCGGATGCACAGCAGCGACTGGCCGGCTTCATCGTGCAGCTCGCGGCTGATGCGGCGGCGCTCTTCCTCTTCAATCTGCATCATGTGCTCGCCGAGTTGCCGCACCTGGCGTTCGCGTTGTGCCAGGTCCTCTAGCAAGCGCGCTTTTTCGGCCACGCGGAGGCAGCGCTCGGCGGCGGTGTGCAGCAACTCCAGCTCGCGCGGCAGCCAAGGGTATTCGCTCGAAAACGCGAGTTGCAGGACCCCGGCGACACGCCCATTGTCGGCCAGCGGCACGGACCAGAACCACGGATAGCGCGCGCGCAGTTCGGGATCGAGGATCAGCGCGTCCGCCTGCTTCCCACAGGGCACGAATTGCGGCTTGGCGAGCCGGCTGAGGAGCCTGGGACCGGGCGTCTGGCCATTCTCGAAAAGCAGCATACGCCCATCTTCGGCGTGGCAAAACTTACGGAGGGTTTGCAGAAACCGCCGCAGCAGATCCTCCGAATTCCCGGCTTGCAGCTCGGCGCGAAACAGGTCGTAGAACGCCTGTGTTTCGGCCTCGCGCACCTGATAGTACGCGTTGTTGAGCGTCAGGATGACGCAGAACTGCAATTGCTGGCGCGCCCAGCGGAAATTCCTGTATTCATCCGGATAAGAAAGGACCAGAACGGGATCGAGAACGCGGTCGTACTCGCGGAGCGCGCGTAGGATGCTGGCCGGGGGCACGTTGAGCTTGGCCAGGCGCCGGCCGCTGTACTCGACCAGCTCAAAGAAGTTGTGCGCGGGCCCACCCGCCGCGAAAATGCGGGCCGCCGCGCCGGGCGTGATGTCACACAGCGCTTTGATCTGGCGGACGTCGAACCGGGCTTTGCACAGCCGCCGGCGAAACTGCGTGTCGAGCTCGCGGGTGTGCGGGGCGAGGACCACCGAGAGGCGTTCCAGGTGGAGACGAAGCTGATCGCTCAGCACATCGGCGGCGTCAGCCAGCACGGGCATCGTTTCGGTGGATCGCAAGGTTAGAAATAATATGGTGCGGCGAGAAGGCGGTGTGTCTCGGGGAAGTTGTGCCTGGCCGAGCCACCTTAACGTGCGATCGGTCAGCGCGACCGGTTTTGCTTCGGCAGTCCGGGAACTACCGGCCTTGGCGTGGACACTACGCGCAATTTGCTGACGCTTTGCCGCCGCGCCGTGGCGGTGCTTGTAGTTGAGGGCGCGCTGTCATAGGCAACTTGCAGGGTGGTCGCCGACAGCCCGTCAATCTGGAGCATCTCGACCAGGGAATTCTTCGTCCCGCCGTCGACCAGGATCTTATAGAGGTCCGCCGGCAAACCTGGAAATAAATCCGACAGAAGCACCCCAATTGAACCTCCGGGCCCGTAGACGCCACCTCCCAGATTCTCTCCGGACGGAATCGAAGCTGTTGTGGCGGTCCCGGCAAGCGTTCCCGTGCTGTCGTAGACGGAGACCGTATAAGTCGTAGATACCGTGTCTGCGTTGGAAATCGCTAACGACACGCGGTGCTCCGGCGTACCGTCATCGTAGCCCACCCCGGACCACTGGGTCCATTCCGAGCCCGCCCATGCGATCGGCACGCTCAGCGACCACGGATAGGAGGGCAGCGCCGAATAGAGCAACTGCGGCATCACGTTGCCGCAAGTTGTTGCGTCTGGACACAAAAACATGACGGAGACCGCGCCCGTAGCTGTGGAACTGTAGCGTGTCCCCCTATCGCTCGTAGCACCAAGCAGGTCGAGTTCCGAGGGCTGATTGGCATACAGAGCGAAGTCCACTTCATTGCTGGATGCGGTAAGCGAACCCGTGGTGTCCAGCGACTGGGAAGCTCCAGTCACGTCGTAGAACGAATAGTAAACAGCGACGGCGCCTGACGCGGGCGCGGCCGCGCGAATCGCGGTGCTCCACTCCCCCCCCGCGGCTAGCCATAAAAACGTCCCGCTCACCCAGCATGAATAGCCGAGAGTGGCCTTAAGGGACGGGTCGGTAACCGTGAAGGGCGTCTCATTATTCAAGCTCGAGCAATCCGGCTGTGTTGTGGACCAATAGATGGGCTGCGTCGCCGATTGGCCGTGCAGCGTGGCACCGGCCAGAGCAACCAGGCCGATGAGATGCAACGATTTCATTCGCACAGAGCGTTTCCTCCTGTTTCGTGGCCGACTATTCTCGACCATAAGAAATCCGTTTCCGGACACTATAGTCCAAAATTGGTTCCAAACACAAAGGTGGGAGCGCAGCCGCTGGCTACGGGGGCGCGCAGCGGCGTAGCGCCGGATTTGTTGGGAGGATTAGGACCGGCTCCGCGGGTGAGCAGCACCCGCGGCGGAGCCGGATTCAGTTTCGTAGTGTATCTCGAACGTGCGATCGCCTAGCGCAACCCACGTTTTACTTCGGCAGTGCGGGAAATACCGTCTTTGGCGTGGGCGGTACGCGGAATCTCCTGGCGCTCTTCCGCCGGATCGGCACGGCGCTTGTAGCGGTCGTGGGCGAGCTGTCATAGGCAACTTGCAGGGAGGTCGCGGCTGTTTGGGTGCCGCCGGGTAACCCGGTGACCTGGAGCATCACGACCCCGGAATATAGCGTCCCGCCGTCGATGAGGACCTTGATGACGCCCGTCGGCAACGGCGCCGAGAATTTAATATCCGACAGAAGCGCCCCGTAGGTCCCTCCTTCCCCGTAGGAGCCGTCTGCGAGGAGAGGCTCGGGCGGAACCGAAGGTGTCGTGCCCGTCGCGACGAGAGCCCCCGTGCTGCTGTCGTAGACGTAGACGTTATAGGTCGTGGCTGACACGTCTTCGTTGCAAATTACCAACGACATCACATGCGTACTGTCATTAATGCCCACCGCGGACCACGTGGTCGATGCGTAGCCATCAAACACCATCGGCACGCTCACCAGCCACGGATCGGCCGGTAGCGCCGAATAGAGCAACTGCGGAAGCACGGCTTCGCAAGTTACCTCGTCGGGACAGTAGAACTGGGCATAGACCGATCCCGTGGCGGTTGAGCTGTATTTTGGAGCAGCGCTCGTAGCACCAAGCAGCTCCAACTCCGTGGGCTGATTGGCAGCCAGGGCGAAGTCCACCTCATTGGCGGATGTGAGTGACGACGAACTGTTGTTAACCGTGGTGTCTAAGTTCAGGGCCGCTCCAGTCGTGTCGTAGAACGTGTAGCCGACACCGATGGGATTTGTCGCCGGCGCGGCCACGCGAATGGTGGTACCCCACATCCCGCCCGACGCGAACCATACGAACGTCCCGCTCACATAGCAGGAATAGCCGATCGTCGTCCCCGAAGCATTCGTAATCGCAACCGGCTGCGGGTAATTCAAGTCCGAGCAATCCGGCGGCGTAGCCACCGGGGACCAATAAATCGGCCCATTGATCGGCTGGCCGTACATCGGGGCAATGGCCAGAGCAATCAGTCCAATGAGATGCAGTGATTTCATTCGCACAAAGCGTTCCTCCAGTTTCGTTCGTTAACTGTGCGCGGCCACCCGCGTTGAGCCTCTACCAGTGTGTTGACGTTGGCAGAACGCCAAACGTTTCCCAGGTCCCCAGTTTGTTCACTTCCCCCCGTGTTCCCGCAGCGCCCCTGCCACCTGATCGAAGCCGCTGGCTTGGGCGGCGTGGAGGGGCGTGACGCCGGATTTGTTGGGAGCGTTGGGATCGGCGCCGCGGGTGAGCAGCAACTCGACCACTTCCAGGCGTCCCATGGAGGCTGCGTCATAGAGCGCAGTCGAGCCGGATTCGGCTTCGCGCGCTTCGCGGTCGGCACCGTGGTCCAGCAGAAAAGCCACGACGCCGGAATGCCCGCCGAGCGCGGCGTTGTGCAGAGGGGTGGCGCCATCGGCATTGCGGGCGTTGACATCAGCGCCATGCTCAACGAGCAGACGCACAATCTCGAGGTTGCCTTTGAGCGCCGCCGTGCCCAGCGCCGTTATGCGGGTGTTGGCACCGCCAGAAGCATCGAGCAGAATCGCCACGATGTCCGCCTGCCCCTTCGTGACGGCTTCCTCCAACACACCGGGAGCAGCGGCTGCGCCTTTCGAAAGCAGCAGATGCACCGTCTCGGCGTGCTGCCCCCGGGCGGCGTTCTCGAGCGGCGTGGCACCGGAGCGATCGCGCGCATCGAGAGCCGCGCCGTGCGCAAGAAGCATTTCGACCACCTCCGTATGCCCGTTGGCCGCGGCCGCATTGAGCGGCGTTGCGCCCGAGTCCGGATTCTTCGCGTTGACCTCCGCGCCCTTCTCGACCAGAAGTTGCGCCGCCGCGACGTAGCCCTTTTCGGCAGCCTCATCGAGTGGGCACGCGCCCTGGTGATCACGGGCATTGACGTCGGCCCCATGCTCGACCAGCAGCGCCACGATGTCGCGATAACCGTGGCCGGCCGCGAGATGCAAGGGCGTTGTGCCGGAGCGGTACGTGGCCTTCACGTCGGCGCCGTGATCCACGAGCAGCGCAACGATGTCCGGATGGCCTTTCAGGATGGCGTAGTGCAGCGGCGTCGATCCGGCTTCGAGGTGCCGCGCGTTCACGTCGGCATGGGATTCAAGCAGCAGCTCAACGATCTCACGATTCCCGTTCCAGGCGGCGTCGTGCAAGGGCGTGGCGCCGAGAGGATCGCGCAGATTGGGATCGGCGCCGGCGTGCAACAAGGCCCGCACGCGTTCGGCGTCATTGGCTTTGACGGCTTCGTGGAGGTCGCCGGGCCCTGGGGCGAACAAAAGCAGCGCGGCGATCCCGAGCACAATCATGGACGCGCCGCATCGGGGAAGCCCACGTATTGCACTTCCTCTTCGAGCGTGAGGCCGAATTTTTTCTCGACGCGCGATTTCAGCTCGGCGATGACGGCACAGAGATCAGCAGCGGTTCCGGCGCCACCGTTATATATAAGGTTGGCGTGATACGTGGCCACATGGATATCGCCGCGCGTCACGCCCTTCGCCCCAACCTCTTCAAGAAAATACGCCGCGGGTACCTTGCCCTCGCGGATGACGCGCTCGGGCACGCGTTCGGCTAGGCCACTGGGCAGCTCAGCCAGTAGGAGATTTTTGAAAATGCTGCCGGCGCACTTCATGGTGACGGGAAACTTTTCGTTGCGCACGGCGACGATGTCGCCGGAGATTTTGCTCAGTTCGGTGGCGTCAGCGGGTTCGAGGACCAGTTCCGTAGAAAAAATGATCCAGTCTTTGTGGCGCTTGAAAATGCTTTCGCGATATTGAAACTCGCAGGCGTCGCGATCGAAGACGCGCACGTCGCGGCCATCATAGAAACGGACCGTGCGGACGCGCTCGGAGATGGAATGGCCGTAAGCGCCGGCGTTGCCGTAGACGGCTGCGCCCACGGAACCGGGAATGCCGGCGAGGGTTTCGAGACCCTTCAGGCCGCGGGCGACAGTGAAATCGACGAGATCTTGCAGCACGGCGCCGCTATCGGCCGTAACGCGATCGCCCGCGGAAAGAATGCGCCGTGCGGTGAAGCGGAGCACGATGCCGCGAAAACCCTCGTCGGATACAATGAGGTTCGTTCCGCCGCCGATCACGACGTAATCGCGGCCGCTTTCGCGCGCCACGTGCAGCGCGGCGATGAAGGCCTCGGCGCTGGACGTTTCGGCGTAGATATTGGCGGGGCCGCCGATGGCGAATCGCGTATATCGTGAAAGCGGCGCGCCGGGAAGAACAGTTAGCTCCGGAATCGCGGTGAGGCGCGCGAGCGTCTCTTCCGTGTGGACCATTACTTCGATTATAGAGGAGGGGTTGAAAATCCATGGCCGGATTTGCCGGTTTTCCAGCCGAGGGGCTGAAGTTCTTCGCATCGCTCGCGCGCAACAACCGGCGCGAGTGGTTCCAGCCGCGCAAGCACATTTACGAGGAGCAAGTGAAAGCGCCCATGCTGGAACTGGTGAGCGCGCTATCGGCCGAGATGATGCGCTTCGCGCCGGATTACGTGGGGGAGCCGGCCAAGGCGATCTACCGCATCTATCGCGACACGCGGTTCAGCAAGGACAAGACGCCGTATAAGACGCACATCGCGGCGATCTTTCCGCGGCGCGGGCTCGAGAAGCACGGCGGCGGCGGTTTGTACTTCAGCGTTTCCGCGAAGGAAATTGAGGTTGCGGGCGGTGTTTACATGCCGGGGCCGGAGGCGCTGCTGGCCATCCGCACGCACCTGGCGGAGCACCACGAGGAGTTTCGGAAGATCATCAAGAGCAAGAAGCTGCGTACGCTGATGGGCGAACTGCACGGCGATCAGCTCTCACGCGTGCCGAAGGGTTTTTCGAGCGACCACCGGGCGGCGGATCTGCTGCGCTACAAACAGTGGCTCGTGTACGTGATGCTCGATCCGAAGCTGGCCACCACGCCGAAACTGCTGCCGGAGGTGCGGCAGCGGTTCGAGGCGATGATTCCGTTTGTCGAGTTCTTGAACCGGCCGCTGGCCGGAGCGAAACGGCAGCATTCTACACATCTGCTTGTGTAACGGAGGTTCTTCGCCTTGCCCACTAAACCCGAGAGCGGTAACAGACCGCGCGAAGGCAAACAAATCAGTAAACACAATACCTCGAAGGAAACTCTGGACACCACGATCGAGGAGAACATCACGCTCCCTAGGCAGCAGGAGATTCTGGGGCTGTCTGGAACCATCGATTATGACCCGCGCTACGACTACAAGCGGGAACGGCGGCGTCCGCGCCGATGAAACGGTGGTGCACTTCCGTCGCTAGGCCAGGCATCTTCCCCTGCCGCTCTATGGGCCGCGTGTGCGGTGACTTGACCGCTACCCTTACCACTTTTCTCAAAAAAAGCGATAATTGCGAGAGGACGGTATGGACTTCGTTGCGCAGCTCAAATCCTCGGTCGACATCGTCCACGTAATCCAGGAATACATCCCCCGGCTGCGCAAAGCGGGCGCCTCGCGTTACATCGGCCTCTGCCCGTTCCACAACGAGAAGACGCCGTCTTTTTCCGTGCGCGCCGACCATCAGTATTACTACTGCTTCGGCTGTTCGGCCAAAGGCGACGTCCTGAAGTTCGTCATGGAAATGGAGCGCATCAGCTTCTATGAAGCGCTGAAGCTGCTCGCCGAGAAGCACGGCATCCCGATGCCCAAGCGCTCGGAGTACTCGGACCCCGAAACCAAGCTGCGGGCGGCGCTTTACCAGATGCACGAACTCGCGCAGGAGACGTTTCGCGCAAATTTGCAGGGCGCCGCGGGGACGGAAGCGCGCGCGTATCTTCAGCGGCGTGGCGTGGCGCCGGCCGTCGCGGAGGAATTTGGCCTGGGTTACGCCGAACGCTCCGGGCGCAGCCTGGTGCGGCTCTTCGAGAATCAAAATTTCACTAGCTCTCAGATGGAAGAATCGGGACTCGTGGGCAAACGCGACGACGGCAGCGTCTATGACCGCTTCCGCCATCGCCTGATGTTCCCCATCCAGAACGAGACCGGCAAGATCATCGGGTTTGGCGGCCGTGCACTCGATCCCAACGAACAGGCGAAATATCTCAACTCGCCCGAAACCTCGATCTACCGGAAAAGCTACGTCCTCTATAATCTGCATCGCGGCAAGAACGGCATCCACAAAGCAGACCGCTCAGTGCTGGTGGAAGGCTACATGGATGTGATCGGCGTTTATGCGGCCGGCGTGCACGAAGTGGTGGCGAGCTGCGGCACCGCGCTCACCAATCACCAGGTGCAGGCGATGAAGCGGCACTCCGACAAGATCGTCGTCAATTTCGATCCCGACGCTGCCGGTGCGAGCGCCGCCGAGCGTTCTATCAACATGCTGCTCGATGAAGGCATGCACGTGCGCATTCTCGAACTGGACGGCGGGTTGGATCCCGACGAGTACTGCAAGCAGCGGGGCGCCGAAGCCTACGCCGCGAAACTCCTGGCGGCCAAGAACTATTTCTACTGGCTCGCGGACCGCGCCCGCGGCAAGTTCGATATGAAGACCGCCGAGGGCCGCGTGGCGGGATTCCAGTTTCTGCTGCCGGCGATCCAGCGCCTTTCCGACAAGCTGGAGCGGCTCGCCGTGGTCAACGATGTCGCGGGTTACCTGGGCGTGGACGCCGGCCCGGTGCTTGAGAATTTCCGGAAGGCGGCGGCCGAGCGGCACGAGAAGACGGTGCGGCCGGTTGCCGAGCCCGTGCGGCCGGTCGAGCGGATGCTGCTCAATTTGGTGCTGGTCAACGCCGACGCCCGCTCGCACCTGATGCCGCGGCTGAAGCGCATGCCGGCCCTGGCCCAATTTGCAACGCGACGGATCTTCGAAGCGATCTTCGCCCTCGACGAAGCCGGTGAGCCGGTGATGTTCGCCGACTTGGATGCGCGCCTGGAAGACAACGACCGCATTTTGCTTGCCGCAGCGGTTTTGGCCGATGAGACAGATAGCGGTGTCTTCTCCCTGGAGCAGGGCGAAGCCTGTTTAAATACTCTGGAAAATGCCCAACGCGACGGCGAACGGGCGGAATTGAAAGCGAAGGTGCGCGCGGCCGAGCGCGGTGGCGACTTGGGGGAGGCGTTGCGCCTTAGTGCCGAACTGACCCGGATGGACCGGGGTTAACTTCAGGTAACCGCCAGGCGATTTCGGCGGTGCCGCGTTGTACAATGTGGGGAGATTAGTTTCAGGGAAGTGCGGAGCGTCGGGGGCTCCCAGTGGCAGTCGAAGAAAAATACGATCGTCTTTCGCGCCTCATGACCATGGGCAAAGAAAAGGGCTACGTCCTATACGACGAAGTCAGTGAACTGCTGCCTACTGATCTCAATGGCGGCACGGACCTGGACGACCTGTTGGCAGGTCTCGATGTGGCCGGCATCGAGATCCTCGAAGAGCCGAAGCTCGACGCCAAGATCGAAGAGACCGACGAAATCCTGGATCTGGACCTGCTGCCCACTGCGGGCAGCGACAAAACCAATGATCCGGTGCGTATGTACCTGCGCGAAATGGGCGCGGTGCCGCTGCTCACCCGCGAGGGCGAAGTCGAAATCGCCAAGCGGATCGAGCGCGGGCAAACCATCGTGCTCAAGGCGCTCTCTCGCTCGCCGCTGGTGATCCAGAAGATCGTCGGCATGGGCGAAGAAGTACAGCGCGGGAATCTTTCGGCGCGCGACCTGATTCAGCTTTCCGATCCCTTGATCACCGACGAAACGCTGGAAGAGAAGAAGCGCGAGTTTCTGGCGGCGGTCGAAGAAATCGCGCGGGTTTACCGGAAAGCGTTGCAAGCCCGCCAGAAGCTGTTGGCTGTCCCGCGAGGCATGAAGCCGAAGCAGCACCGGCGCATGCGCTGGGAGCTCGGCCGGCTGACGGTCCGCATCGGGCGCCAGGCGCGCGCCATCAAGTTCCAGTCTTTGGTACTGCGCCATCTCATCGACTGCATTCGTTGCGCCGTGGAAGAAGTCAAGCCCGTGGAGCGCGAGTTGGCGCGGTTGCAGAGAAAAATGGAGGTGGTCCCCGGCGCCTCTTCGCAGACGGGGCGGGCCAACGGGTTCAAGGATCTGCGCCGTGAACAGCGCTCCCACTTGCAGCGCATGCAGCAGATCGAGGAGCAGTACGGCGCCTCCGCCACCGATCTGCGCCGCACCTACCAGATCATCAGCAAGGCCGACCAGCAGGCCGAGGCCGCCAAGAAAGAATTGATCGAGGCCAACCTGCGCCTTGTGGTTTCGATCGCCAAGCGTTACACCAATCGCGGGCTGCAATTCCTCGATCTGATCCAGGAAGGCAACATCGGGCTCATGAAGGCCGTGGATAAGTTTGAGTACAAGCGCGGCTATAAATTCTCGACTTACGCCACGTGGTGGGTGCGGCAGGCCATCACGCGCGCCATTGCGGACCAGGCGCGCACCATCCGCATCCCGGTCCACATGATTGAGACCATTAATAAGCTGATCCGCACGTCGCGCCAGCTCATCCAGGAACTGGGCCGCGAACCCACCAACGAAGAGTTGGCGGAGCGCATGGAGCTGCCGGTCTCGAAGGTGCGCAAAGTCCTGCGCATCGCGCAGGAGCCGATTTCGCTCGAAACGCCCATTGGCGAAGAGGACGAATCGCACCTCGGCGATTTCATCGTGGATCGCTCGGGCATTTCTCCGTCCGAAGCGGTGATCAATCTCAATCTGCGAGAGCAGACCGCGCAGGTGCTCAAGACCCTCACGCCGCGCGAGGAGAAGATCATCAAGATGCGCTTTGGCCTGGAAGACGGCAGTGAGCACACACTGGAAGAAGTGGGCCAGAATTTCGCCGTCACGCGCGAGCGCATTCGCCAGATCGAAGCCAAGGCGCTGCGGAAACTGCGCCACCCCAGCCGCAGCCATCGCCTGCGAACTTTTTTGCAGGACGGCGCGCGGGAAGCATAGACCGCGCAAGAAGCCAAGTGTAAACTGAGCGTGGAGTGTTGCCAATGCGGCTATTGCGCATTTTCGTTCTTACCGCCGCTGTAGTCACGCTTGCTTCCGCCAGTGACACCGGCACACATCCGCGTCCCAGCAGCGCGGATTATCCCGTCAGCCGCGTGGCACAATCGGCCACGATCGCCGCCGTCCTGGTGGCGCCCGATCAGGTCAAGCGCATCTTTCCCGCGGAAGTCAGCAAGAAATACGTGGTCGTGGAAGTGGCAATCTATCCGCAAGCCGGGGAGGTCGTCGATGTCAAGTCTCTCGACTTCGGCCTGCAATTCGGTCCCGATGTCGTTCGTTATCCGGCCACGCCGCAAGATATCGCCGCAGCGTGGAGGGAGAAAAGTGTTCCACTCACCCCGAGCCGCCCCGTGAATGTCACTGCCGAATCCGGCGTCACCTACGGAACCGGCACTGATCCAAACACCGGACAACGCACGCGCGGCTGGTCAACTTACGAAGGCGTTGGCGTTGGTACCGGCAAGCCGCCGGATGCACCGCCGCCGCCTCCAGGCTACGATCCGAACGTCATCGAAGCCGTGGCGCGAGAGAAGGCATTGCCGCAGGGCAAGACCGGCGATGCCGTCGCCGGCTATCTGTACTTCCCGCTGCCCGCGAAGAAGCACAAAGGCGCCGCCCTCGAGCTGCGATATTCAAAAGACGGTGCGTCCGTCACGCTCCCTTTGCCGGTGAAGTAGCCGGGGCTTCAAACACCCGCTTGATCCACTTTTCTACCATCGGTCCCGCCTTCGAGGGAAACCGGTGCCCGCCCTCCATCATGTGGAACTCCACGTCATCGGCGCGAAGCCGCAGGCGCTTGGCGTATTGTTCGGTGACGGATGGCGGATAGAAGTCGTCCTCGGTGCGCGCGATATGCAGCAGCGCCGCCGAAACTTTTTTGTACGGGCCCTCCTCCCAGTTTTTCGGAACGCCGCCGCAGAGTCCCAGCACGCCCCGCACGGCTTCCGGATGTGTCGCGGCGAACCGGTAATTCATCCCCACCGGTTGCGAGAAGCCAACCAGCAGCCGCCGCTTCGCCGGGATCGACCATTGGCGCTCCGTTTCGTCGAAGACGTGCAGCAGCATCTCATGATGCATGCGCACCGAAGCTTCCGAGTGCTTGTGTGTGGCCCAGCAGTAGCCGACCTCATTCGAGTGCTGCGCCAAATAAAATTGGCTCGGCGCCTGGAGCGCCGCAATCACGTGCTTCCGCCCCAGCAACCCCTCCGTCAGCCGCAGCATCATTTCCGGATTCGAGCCAAATCCATGCAGCGTCGCCACCACGAGCGTGGACGCGTTGATCTCCCGCGGCGCATGCAATAGATAGTGACAGTCGATACGCGCGCTGAACGTCCGGTGCTCAATCGCTTCCGAAGCCATTCCCTGAGTTGTACCATGCCACAATGAGCAAAGGCTGGGAGGCCTCTCTCGATGAGCAAGACCGCGCTGATCACTGGAGCATCGTCCGGCATCGGCTACGAGCTCGCGAAGCAGTTCGCGCGCGATCGCACGGACCTGGTGCTGGTGGCGCGAGACGAACCCCGGCTGCAACAGATCGCCGCGGAGTTGCGAACGTCGTCGGGGGTCTTCGTGAAAGTCATCGCCGCCGACCTTGCGCGGGCCTTATCTCCGGCCGACATCTATACGGAAACCACTCGCTTTCACATCCCCGTGGATTATCTCGTCAACAACGCCGGCTTCGGTCTCGTCGGCGCGTTTTCCGGTACGGACCTGCAAGCCGAGCTCGATATGCTCCAGGTCAACATCGTCTCGCTCGTGCATCTGACCAAGCTTTACCTCCGCGACATGCGCTCGCGAGGTTCCGGCGGTATCCTCAATGTCGCTTCGACGGCCGCTTTTCAACCCGGCCCCTTCATGGCGCTCTATTACGCCAGCAAAGCGTTTGTTCTGTCGTTCACCGAAGCGTTGGCCGAGGAGTTGCGTGGAACCGGTCTACACGCGACGGCACTGTGCCCCGGCCCCACCGCCACCGATTTCCAGCGCCGGGCCAAGATGGAAAACGTGCGGTTGGTGAAGTCGAAGGCAATCGGCGTGATGACCGCCGCCAAAGTGGCGGAAATCGGCTACCGTGCCTTTCTGGAAGATAAAGCCGTTGTGATTCCGGGATTCATTAACAAGGTGGGAGCGCAGTCGGTTCGCTTCAGCCCTCGTGCCCTCGTGCGGCGCATCACGCGCAAACTGCAAGAGGAAGCTTAACCGGAACTACTTCTTAGCCCCGATTTCGTACAGGTAAATGTTGCGCGGCCGGCCCTCGGCATCCACTTTCTCTACCGCCGTGGGCTTCCACCCTCGAATCTCGAAATCGTGCGAAACCACACGCGCGCCGGGCCTGAGATCGCGTTCCAGGTTCGGTTTTAGCAACTCATTGGCCGAAGTCAGCAGATAGATGGTAACCACATCGGCGGGCCTGAGGTCCACTTTCAGCAGGTTGGCGTGCACGATTTTCACGCGGTCTTCGAGTCCGAGGGCCTTCACGCGCCCGATTGCCACCTTGCAAAGCTCCGGAGAGAGTTCGACACCTACCGCCCGTGCCTTGAACTGCCGCGCAGCCGTAATCACAATCCGCCCCTCGCCGCTCCCGAGGTCGTAGACCATCTCTCCGGGCCGCAGGTTGGCCATTTGGAGCATGTGCTCCACCACTTCCTGGGGACTAGGGAAATCCGGCGCCAGAATGTCCGGATTGCCGAACCGCTGCGCGTGCAGGAATGGTGCCCAAAGAAGTAGCGCCGCTGGTGCAAGGAATCCGAAGGCAGACGGGGCACGCATATATAACTGCTGGACCAGACTCTCACTTTACTATACGTCCTGTGCTGACAGTGGATTACAAGAAATCGCAGAAAAAATGCTGCTGGAGGAGAAAGGATGGGTACTACTGCAAAGCGGCGGGGATCGGCTTGGCCCCGTGAGATTTGACAATCCGGGTCATGATTTCCGACCACGCGAACCAGAGGTCACGCGGACGCGAGATAGTATACTCGTACCCCTTCAAGTGCTTCACGGCGTTGCCAATCGCATCCCGCCAGGGATTGGCTTGGGGGTTCAGATTGAAATTCATGTAGAAAACCGGGTAATCCACGTCGGCCAAGTTGTTCAGGGATTCCTGCGGCAGGGCGTCGTCCAGCATGACCTTGGGGCCGGCGAAAATGACTGCATCGGGATGGTCTTTCGTGTTGTTCATTTCCTCGGTCAGCAGGCCCGTCAAGAACTCGGTTTCCCCATGCTTCTGGCTGAGGCGCTTCAGGTCGACGGTCCCCAGATTGAGGGAATTCAATGCTTCACCCAGGGCCGGGAAATTGATCTGATCGGTGCTCTCCTGCCGGTATACTACCCGCTGTTCCTGCATGTTGAACGCGACGATGGAGAACCGCTGGATGCGCGGCTCGCGCGCGATGCTCCGCAGGATGGAGATGAGCGCATTGGTATCGAGCGGTTGGAGCGTGGCCGATTGCGCATTTTGCGGGGCAAAGTTGATGATCACCTTGACGTTCAGCGGCCCTTCGGTCGGCGGGCGGTCCACCGGAGGCTCGTCTTTGAACGGCTCCTGCTCCGCTGCCTGCACCACACCCGGCGCAATCATGAGCACGAGTTGCTTGTCCTTCGCGGCCAACTCGGCTTCGCTGTCCCAGTAGAAAGAGCAGACGCGCTCGCTCCGGTCCCGCATGAGGAAATCGACGTGGTAGTTCCCTTCCCCAATATCGAAAGCACCCTGCAAGTAAGCGTTCCCCTTGGCGTCTTCCTCGATCGCGGGGACACTGAGCCGTTGCGAGAAATAGACGGGATCATCCTTGTGGCCCTCCGGTGTCACACGAAAAATCATCGTCAGTATGTCTTCGGAGCCGGCCAGATCTTTCAACGGCACGCTCACTTCGTAACCCGCATGAAAGCGCAAATCAAAACCGAGAGTGGGCTTAGTCGGAGTGACCACGCAAGGGAGGTCCTTGCGCACTTCCTGAGCTTCCAATACGGCCGCGTCCGTATTGAAGATGCGCACCATGTCGCCGGGACCCGAGCCCTGCATCACGGTCTGGGCTCTGAGTCCGTTGCCAGCAACGAGCACGAGGCTCATCAAGGCAAGAAAGGATCGGCTGGCTAACGCTCTTGATCTCTTCATCCCCATGGGTTCTGCACCTGAGGTTCCAACCGGATCGGAGACGGGCTGAGGCTGGTTTCCCCGTCCGGCTACGATGGTATTATCGGCTAAATTTCTAAAACTGCAAGCAAAACTTGGCATCAGAAGGGCTGCGCTGCTGGCGCTCACCACAGTGGTTCCGCTCGCCGCCGCTTTCTCTCCGGAGAAATGCAACACCGCCGTATCCATCTAACCCGCCGCGCCCGCCGCCGCGATTATCTTAGCACGCGGGAAAATGTTTGGCGCGGTCGAATAGTGCCATTCGCGACTGCCGGCTTGCAGACACAGTGCAGATGTTAACTTCAGTAGACTGACGTGCTCGTCATTCCCACTTTAGCTTCGCGAGTTTCTCGTAGGTCACTGGCAGTTCTTCCGGAAGGATGCGCGTCTCGCCGATCGTGCTCATGAAGTTGGCGTCACCGATCCAGCGTGGCAGCACGTGCATATGTATATGGCCGGCCACACCGGCGCCAGCGCTCTCACCCACGTTCATCCCCAGATTGAATCCGTGCGGCCGGTAGGCGGCGCGCAGATTGATTTCAGCAAGCTGCGTGAGTCGCATCATCTCTGCCAATACATCTCCCGGCGTCGCGGCGAGCGTAGCCAGGTGCTGATAGGGAGCAATCATCAGGTGGCCATTGGTATAGGGGAACAAATTCAGCAGAACGAAATTCAGCTCGCCGCGATGGACGATGTAGTTTTCTGCGTCCTTGTTCTCTGCGGCTTTGATGCAGAAGATGCATCCATCCGAAGGATCGGCGCGACTGATGTAGCGGTAGCGCCATGGAGTCCAGAGCCGGTCCATGGCTGTCCTGTCTAGTGCGGCTGCGGTTGCTGCTGGCCCGCCGGCGCTGGTTCACTCGTCGCCGAGTTGTTCACAACGTCCTTAAGTTCTTTGCTGGGCTTGAAGTACGGAATCTTCTTGGCGGGCACCTCAACCCGGGTCCCGGTCTTGGGATTGCGGCCGATGCGAGGTTGCCGCTGGCGCGTGCGAAAGCTGCCGAAACCACGGATCTCGATCTTGTCACCGCCGCGCAAGGCCTTCACGATGCTGTCGAAGATGGACTCAACAATGACCTCAGATTCCTTGCGGGTCATTTCCACCACGCGCGAGACCTCTTCAATCAGATCCGCCTTGGTCATATTCACGCCTCCTTAAAAGCTCCGAAAAACTATGTTCTCGCAACAAATTACAGACCGCAACAGTATCGCGCGCCAGAATAGGCATTTGCAATGCCCCTTTTGCTTGGAGGTTTCACCCCTCAACTCCGGGAAAAGAGCCGCAAATGCAAACTAAACCTTTTTTTCTTTTACACTTACCGCCTCTTCAATAGTCGTCGTGGCGGCCGCCGCCTGGCGTTGATAGTCTTCCAGGCGGGCCCGTTCCTCGTCGTCGCTCACCGCTTTGAGGCTCAGGCCGATCTTTTTCTCAGCCTCATTCATCTTGATGATTTTAAAGTCTGACTCCAAGCCAACGGCGATCGGCGGGATGTCCGATTTCCGGCCCGTATACCCGGGAACCTCGGAAAAATGGCAAAGGCCCTCGACCCCTTCGGCTAATTCCACGAAGGCGCCGAATCCCGCCAGGCGAGCCACCCGGCCATGCACCATGTCGTTGACATTATGGGTTTGGAAGAAGCGCTCCCAGGCGTCGGGCTGTAACTGCTTGATCCCCAAGGAAAGACGATGCGCTTTAGCATCGATCCCCAGGATCACCGCCTGCACGATCTGCCCTTTTTTCAACACCTCGGAAGGATGCTTGACGCGCTTGGTCCATGACAAATCAGAAACATGCACCAAACCGTCAATACCTTCTTCGATTTCAACGAAAGCTCCGAAATCGGTCATGTTGCGAACGCGGCCTTCGACCACCGAGCCGACGCTGTAGCGGTCGGCGATCGTAGTCCACGGGTTGGCTTCCAGTTGTTTCAAACCCAGCGAGATACGGCGCTCTTTGGGATGAACATCGAGGACCACGGCTTCCACCTGGTCTCCGGGGCTGACCACCTTGGCGGGGTGTTTCATGCGCCGTGACCATGTCATTTCAGTGACATGGATGAGCCCTTCGACTCCGGGCTCCAATTCCACAAAGGCACCGTAGTCGGTGACGTTGACCACGCGGCCCACCACGCGGCAATTCACCGGATAGCGCTCCGACACGCCTTCCCATGGATCGGGCGCCAGTTGTTTCATGCCGAGCGAGACGCGCTCTTTGGCACGGTCGAACTTCAGAATTTTGACGGTTACCTCGTCGCCGGGATGCAGAATCTCGGAGGGATGCGCCACTCGGCCGTAGGACATGTCGGTAACGTGAAGCAGGCCATCAATCCCACCGAGATCGATGAAGGCGCCATACTCAGTGAGATTTTTCACAACACCGGTAACAACCGCACCCTCTTCGAGATGTTCCAGCGTGACGGTCTTGCGCTCAACCGCTTCCTGTTCAACGGCCAACTTGCGGGAAACCACAACATTGCCTCGGCGGCGATTCACCTTGATGATCTTGACGGGAATGTCCTGGCCAATGAACGCATCGAGATTGCGAACCGGCCGAGGATCCACTTGGGAGCCGGGCATGAAGCTCTTGATGCCCACGTCCACCGAGAGCCCGCCTTTCACGCGTCCCAGCACGCGGCCGGAAACGATGAGCTGCTCCGCATGAGCTTTCTCCAGGTTATCCCAAACGCGGATACGCGCGGCCCGTTCGTGCGAGAGGAGGGTGTAGCCCTCCACCTCTTGCCCGTGATCGATCATCACGTCGATCACGTCTCCGGGCTGAACCTGCACCTCGCCGCCGGGGCCGCGGAACTGTTCGATGGGAACGAGGCCTTCGGATTTATAGCCGAAGTCAACGATGACTTCCTGGGGGGTGACTTTCAGGACCTTGCCTTCCAGGACCTCCCCCTCACCTGGGGGCACGAAGTGGCTATAGTCGTCGAGGAGGTGTTCGTAATCCTCCGTATTGTTTTGCGGGGGCGATTCCAGCTTCCCGCTGTTTTGGTCGACGGCCATTGCCAATCTCCGGAGCCACTGATTCCTTAACGGTTCGCGAGAACGCTGATCGCGCGGTATGTCATAGAAACACGAGTGTGAAGCCCAGACTTCGGGCAAGAAGTTTTCCCGCCGAAATCACTGCGTCTCGCCACCGACAAACCAATAAAAATCAGTATGTTAAGAAAATATAGCGGAGGAATTTCGGGATGTCAAACGCCGCCCCCGCGCGGAGAAGCAGAATAAAAAAACTCCGCCGTCCATTATACACTGGCCCAAACCTCAGCGACGGTGGTGAGCCGACCGCCGCACGCGGTGAATTCGGCGAGCGTTTTTTGGGAATCTTCGGCGCGCAGAGTTTCGATAGCATCCGTGACCAGGCTGACGGGCTTGCCGGTTGCGAGCAGAGCGAGCGCGGCAAAACGCACGCAATACTCGGTAACTACGCCGTAGACGACATATCGATTGGCCTTGAGGCGATTCAAAAGCGGTATGAAGTTGGGGCTGGAGGTGATGTCGAGCTGGTTCTTCTCGAACAGAATTTGCTGGGCGCCTTCGATTGGATAATCACCCGGGGCGACGCCGACGATGGCGCGTTTCTCTAAGAGAGTTTCCGCGGGCTTAAGCTGCCCCGTAGTGCCGGCAACGCAATGCGCAGGCCATTGGCGGAACTCGGGATCATCCTCGGCGTGCGCATCCATGCTGGAAACGAGAACAAAGCCGTGAGCAGCCGCGTAGCGATTGAGACGGCTCAGCGCGGGAATCAGCCGCTCGGCGCCGGGCACATAGAGGCTGCCGGCCGGAAGAAGAAAGTCGATCTGCGTATCGATGTCGAAAAAGACGGGCTTCATGCCATGTTCCGGCGCGTACGCTCGATGAGTGCCGCCAGATCCTTACTATATTCGACGCGACGGGGCTCCGTTTCTTCGAGACTCCGCAATTCGGCGGGCAATTTCGCCAGGGACGCGAGGGCGCGTGACCGGGCGGACTCCACATCGGGAAGGGGTTCGATCAGATTCCCACCGAGAATCACCGGGCGCAGCAGAGCCTCGGCTCCCGAGCAACATTCGGCGGCTCGGCCAAGCACGTCGTGGTCCGGCAGACGGAAGATCTGCTTGGACCCTGGTAGCGTCGCTTTATTTTCACTGAACTTGGCGGTGAAGCGCTTGATGCCGCAGATATCCACTTCAACGAGCTTGTACACGGTGCCCATGGACGGCGCGTCGGCGGAGGATGCCAGTTCGGTGCCGACGCCGAAGAGATCGACCGGCGCGCCGGCGGACACGATGTCGCGAATCCGGTACTCGTCCAGATCGCCGGTGACCATGATCTTAGAATCGCGCAATCCGGCTTCGTCGAGAATGGCGCGAACCTGCCGCGACAGCGGAACGATGTCGCCGCTATCGAGGCGCACTCCCCAAAGCGGCGGACCGAGTTGTACAGCACGGCGAGCGCCCTCGATGGTATCGTACGTGTCGATCAACTGGACCGTCTGCGGTCCGAGCAGCTTCTGCAACTGACGAAACGATTCCATCTCATTCGAGAAAGAAAGCACCCAGGAGTGCGCCGCGGTGCCGAAGACGGGGATTCCGTATTGGAGACCAGTGAGGGCGTTGCTGGTTCCCACGCAGCCGCCGATATAGGCCGCGCGCGCGCCGAGAACCCCGGCTTCAGGCGTGTGCGCTCGGCGCGTCCCGAACTCGACGATGCCGCGGCCAGCGCCTGCTTCCGTCATGCGCGCGGCTTTGGTCGCGATGAGGGATTGGAAGGTGATGGCGGAGAGCAGGTACGTTTCGGGGACCTGCGCTTCGATCAACGGGGCGCGAACGGTGAGCATGGGCTCACCGGCAAACAGTGGAGTGCCCTCCGGCACGGCGAAAAGGTCACCAGTAAAGCGAAAGTGGCGCAGGTAATCGAAGAACGCGGGGGAGACCTGGGCAAACTGCGGCAGACCACGCAGATAATCGATCTCTTCCTGGGTGAAGCGGAGGTTCAATAAATAATCGACGCACTGTGCGAGGCCGGCGGCAACGACGAAGTTGCGGTGCGCGGGCAGCCGGCGGATGGAAAGCTCGAAGGTGGCTTTTTGCGTGGCCTTACCAGCTTCGAAATAGCCGGCGGCCATCGTCAGTTCGTAGAGATCAGTCAGGAGTCCGGTCACTGGCGTGGCGCAGAACCGTGCGCATTCCGTGCCACTTACTTTTTACCACTTTTCGGGGGTTGGAATTCTTTGACCTCGCCGGCAGCCTTTTGCAGGTCCTCAACGGCCTTGGCTTCCAGCTCGTAGACGGTGGGTTCACCCTCGCGCTTGGCGTAGTATTTATCCGCCTGTTTCCAGACAGAGATTTTCTCCACTCGCTTGGCATCGTTCGAAGTAACAGTAGCTTCTAAGATGGCTGCACCGTTGCCGGAATCGAGAAGTTTTGTGGCAGTCAGGTCGCGCAACTTATCGACCACGGCCTGGATGCTGGGCGCTTCCATCTGTTTCGAGCCGGACATCCACTTATCACCGCTCTTTTGATAAGTAACTTGCGCGGTTCCAGTCCGGATTTCCAACTTAGTGGGGTCATTCCAACCGAAGTCGAACAGCTTTTTATTCCGGAAGTCATCCAAGCCCTTGTCGAGTCCTTCCCCGAAGTCACTGATAACTTTATATATGCCTTCGACCGCGGAACTCTTGGCGTAGTAGTTCTTGTCTTTGTCTTTCCGGACTTCGATTTCCTGGTTGCCATTGGCGTCGGTTACGGTGGCGAGCGCAACGCGAGTACCCGTCGAAAAACCGGCCACGGCCTTCTTGGCGTCTTCGTCGGATCCGGAAAGATCCATCTTCGCGTCCCTCAGCTTGCGAACCAGTTCGTCCACTTGCAAGCCGTCCGCGCGAAGGGGCCTTGGCTTCAGAATCTGCCATTCGTTTTGATTGTTCTTGCCGAACTCGACGGATTGACCTTTCGCGGTGAGGTCCACGCGAGTCAACTTATCGGAATTGAAGGTCAGGAGCCGCCGGTCGCGCAGGTCTTTGGACGTCTTGTCGAGGCCGGACTTGACATAGGTGGCGATGGTGAACACGCGCGGATCGCCTTCCAGCTTGGCGAAGGTTCCTGAGCCAGTAGGTGTATCATCGCCGATCAGCAGCGTCTGCACCTTGCCGTCTTTGCGCTTGATCTTGACTTCTTCGCTGGGCGTATTGAGCCCGTACGAAGAGAGGTCAGTGGCCTTCTCCTCGATCAAGCGGTCGGAAGCTACCGACGAAAGTGAAGTTACCAGCGAGTTAACAGCATCTGGATCAGCGGCGAGGGGCTTAGGCTGAACGATCTTCCACTTCCCGTCGGCCTTGCTCAATTCGGTCGTGTCGCCGGTTTTCTTTACTAAGTCGATCTGCTGGAACTGGTCTTCGGGAACAGCGAGGATCTTCGGCGTGGTATCGGCGGCCGGCTTGGCTGCGTCGGCTTTTTCTTTCCTCTCCGACCACCAGGCGGCACCGCCGAGAGCCGCCAGCACGATCACAGCGGCAAGGAGGCCTCGGAACTTCATCGGCTATCTCCTACGCCACCAAACGGCGAACCCGGACACGACCACGATCAAGGGAAGAAACACCATACTGGAGTAAAACAGAGCCGACATCTGGCGGCCGCTAATATTGAGCCGCCGGTCTTCTGGGTCTTTGGGACGAATCGAAATGAGGTCTTCGTCGGAACTGAGCCAGTTCATCATATTCAGGAACAAGTCCCGGTTGCCATTGAAGCGCAGAATGTTATTGGTGGTCCAGTTGGAGCTTCCAACTACGACGAAGCGGCCTTCCTTGCTCTTGTCAGCAGCCGGATTTCTATACGTACCGGCCGCCGCAAGAGTAAGTGGGCCTTTCTTATCTTTTTTCGGGTCAATGCGGATTTCAGCGGAGTTAATCTGCGTGGTCGCGTAGCTATTGCTCGACGTGGAGAATAGTTTCTCAGCGGTACCTTTGTCGGAGGACTTGACATCCACTGTGCGCGCCAGCGGAAATGCCGTAGCGACCTCTTTGAGGTCACGCACAATCGGCTGCGACTCGTAGGTCGTGACCAGCGGAACTTCAGGACCTAACCCAAAAATCTGGCCTACGCCGCTAGTATCCAGGGCGAGATCCTTATTCAGCGTGACACCCCAACTATCAATCACGGCGCTGAGGGCCGGGCTGCCGGAGTAATCATCGCGGCCCAGTTTGAGAGGCGGGTCGATCATAAACAGAGCGCGACCGCCGCCTTCCACGTAGGACTTAATCGCATCGACTTCCGGCTCGGTGTAATCGTATTTTGGACCTGCGACGACCAGCACCGTGCAATCGGTGGGAACCGAGGGTTTGGGCGCATTGGCGGCTGGCGGAACTGCCGGCTGACCCAGTTTGACGGCTTGCGGCGTGGTGGCAGCGCCAGCGCCGGCTTCCAACAACGAAATAGTTCGTGTCTTGTAGTTATTCTTTTCGAGCGCTTCCTTCACCGAGGAGTAACCGCTGCGGCCGCTATCTTCCAGGCTATGCTCACCGCTGCCACTTACGAAGCAAACATTGCGCTCACCGCTTTTGAGCGAGCGAATCAAGGCGCCAGTGATATCTTCTTCGGTAAGACTCTTGGCTTCTTCTTTGCGCAGGCCACTGTCGACAAAGATCGTGCCATAAGTCCGGACACCCGCGGCCTTTGCGAGCTGGGGCTTCTTATCCGGGTCGACGTACTCGACATGCAGCTTGCCCGAAAGGTTGTTATACCGATCTAGCAGGTCCTTGGCGCGTCCGAATTCCGTCGTCTTATCAAAGTAAGTGACGGTGACATCGCGGTTCAGACCTTTGACAATCTTTGCTGTTTGATCGGACAGGCTGTAGCGTTTGTTCGATGTGGAATCGAAGGACTTGTTGTGCCGGTTCGCGAGCCAGTTAGTGGCGCCCAGGACCGCGACGATAACGACGAGATAAGTGAATAGGTAAGCCCCGTAACGGGTTTGTCTTGCTTTGAGCCACTCGGAGTTCATTTACGCCCTCCACCGCAGGGATTCTACGGATCGCGTGGTCAGAAACAGGCCGAAGAAAATCATCGAAAGATAGAAAATCACATCCTTGGAGTCAATGACTCCTTTGGAAAACGGCTCAAAGTGGGTGACCACGGATAGATACGAAACCACTTTTGCCCATGCGGACTGATCGTAAGCGCTCACCCAATCGAGCACCCACAGCATCAGGCAGACGGCGAAGGTGGCGCCGCCGGCGATGATCTGGTTCTTGGTCAGCGTGGAAATGAAGGTACCGATGGCCAAAAGGCATCCACCTTGCAAAATCAATCCGAGATAGCCAACCAGGATCGGCTTCCAGTCCGGCCGTCCGAACGCAAACAGGATCGCGAGGTTAATTCCCGAAATCCCGAGGATCGAGATGTAAAGCACCAGAGCTGAGAGCCACTTGCCGAGCACGATTTCGAGGTCGCGCACGGGCGAGGTCATAAGGAGCTCAATCGTGCCCGAGCGCTTTTCCTCGGCATACAGGCGCATGGTGATCATGGGAATCAGAAACAGGCCGATCACGCTGGCGTTGGTCAGCAAGGGGCGGATGACGTACTCGTTGACATCCATGGGCATACCGCGCCCCATCATTTGCATCTGCATTCCCTGCAAAACGAAGAACCGGGTCGCGCTATAGAAGAAGAAGCCGAAGATGACGGCGAAGATCGCCAGCAGCAAGTAGGCAATGGGGGACGCGAAGTAACTCTTCAGCTCTTTCTTGAAGATCACCAGGATATTTCTCATGGCTAAACCTTGGCCTCCGCTGGTTTCTCGTCTTCCTTCTTCTCCTCCACCTTCTTTTCCGCTTTTTCGGAGGCGGTCAGTTGCAGGAAGATGTCCTCGAGACTGAAACCCACCGGGCGGAGCTCGTTGAGGTCCCAGCCCGCGGTCACGACGGCCCGGGCGACCTCGGCGCGAATCGAGCGGCCCTGCAAGCTCTCCACTTCGAACGAGCAGCGCTTGTCTTTTGTGTCTTTGAGCACCACGCGGCTCACGCCGGCCACTTGTTCCAGGCGCTGGCGCACCTCGGCCTGATTCAGATCGCCGGTAGCGGCGCCAACCTCGACGGCCACGGACTCGGAGCCGCGCAGCCGGTTGGTCAGGTTCACCACGGTATCCTGCGCGACCAGGCGGCCCTGATTGATGATGATGACGCGCTCGCAGGAATGCTCGACTTCCGAGAGAATGTGGGTGCTCAAGATGATGGTGTGGTCGCCGCCGAGGCTGCGGATGAGTTCCCGTGTTTCGATAATTTGCTTGGGATCGAGGCCGGAAGTCGGCTCGTCTAGGACCAGAACATCGGGGTTATGCAGGATGGCCTGCGCCAATCCCACGCGCTGCCGGTAGCCCTTGGAGAGCTTGCCGATGATCTTGGTCTTGACGTCGGCAATGGCGCAGCGGTCACACACCTCGCTGACGCGCTTGGGCACGTCGGCGTTGGCAAGCCCCTTCAGCCGGCCCACGAAGGTCAGGTACTCGACGACCTCCATGTCGGGGTAAAGGGGCGGGGTTTCGGGAAGATAGCCGATGCGTCTCTTCACTTCGAGGGGTTGTTCCAGAACGTCGAAACCAGCCACGTTAGCTGTACCGGCGGTAGGCGGCAGGAAGCAGGTAAGGACGCGCATAGTGGTGGTCTTCCCCGCCCCGTTGGGACCGAGAAAACCAACAATCTGGCCTTTTTCCACCTCGAAGGAGATGTCATCGACGGCGACGGTACGAGCGTATCGCTTCGTCAAACCTTCGACTTTAATCATAGTGAGTCACGACCGATAAAGCAGCGAACCTGCCCCAGAGGCATCAGGAGATGCCGGATTAAGGCGACGGTCGCGGAATTAACCTTAGAAATCTCATCATATGAACGCTCGCAAGACTTGTCAAATGAGCAAGGGCACGTTTGCGACGGGGCCCGGCTGAGATTTTGATATCGCTAGGCCCACTAGGACTTTTGCAATATCTCCGTTTGCTGATCTCCCATACCGACCGGTGGGTAGCGGTGTGCCTCGTCCCGCTGGCCTGCTGGGTGCTTTTCAACGGGCTGGATGATCTGGTGCTCGATATTGCGTGCGCGTGGTCTTGGGCGGCGGGGCGATTTTTCAAGCGCGCGCAATTTCACCAGCCCTCCGAAGCGGAACTGGACGCGGTGCCACAAAAGCGGATCGCCGTTTTCGTGCCGCTGTGGAAAGAGCACCGCGTCATTCAGAAAATGGTGGAGCACAATATCACCGCCAACCGCTACCGCAATTGGGACATATTTATCGGCGCCTACCCCAACGATGCCCCGACGCTTGCCGCCATCCGCGAAGCCAAGAAACAAGTCAAAAATGTCCACATGGCCGTCGCCCCGCACGACGGTCCCACCTCGAAGGCCGATAATCTCAATTGGATCTACCAGCGCATGCTCCTCATGGAGGAAGAGGAGGGCGTGCACTTCGACATCATCATGACGCACGATGCCGAGGACATTATCCATCCGGACTCGCTGCGCTGGATCAATTATTTCGCGGAACTTTACGACATGGTGCAGATCCCCGTACTGGCGCTGCCTACGCCCGTGCTGGAGCTGACCCACGGTGTGTATTGCGACGAATTCGCGGAGTTCCAGATGAAGGGGGATAGGAGGTAAGGCGGGTAGAAACTGCCCTTTGATGAAGGTTTTTTAATCTTAATAAACTATTCTTATGTTTTTCGGACAAGACATTAGTTGAATTTATGCAGACTGCCGATCAGGACAGGGCCGGTCGCCGCGCGCGGTTAAAGTGGTGGCGGTTGGTCGCACGGTAATTGGTCAGGGCAGGGCGCGCGCATGGAGCGCGAGCGCGCGAGTGGAGCGCGCTTTCAAGAACTGGGCCGCTCGCGCGCAAAGGCACGCGGCGAGTGTGATTGGCATCGGCAAAAGAGGATTGGAACAACCATCAGTTTATTTCGCCAATCCCGGCTGCCCCGGCCCGGCCCTCAGTCCCCAAGGCAGCTCGGCCGGAAGCCACCTCCTAATCGCCTCGTTGTTAAGTAATCCCCAGTCGCTCAGCCATTTTTCGACAGTGATAGTTCTCGGCGTCTAAGGCCAATCCCGCCTTCGTGTATTCCGCAGCTTTTGCCTCTTGCCCCAAGTGAATCGCCAGCCACGCCATTCGCGATAAATCGCCGGCGCTCGCTTCGCTGCGTCGCTTATCAAGCGCAATGGCGATGCGCTGTGCCAAAGCGCGCTTCTGCTCCTTATCGATTTCCAGCCCGTGCTTTCGGATTACCTCGTTTAGGCGATTAGCGCTGTTTGAAATGTCATGGAATGGAACGGAGCTAATCTGCGCTCGCTCGATGAAAGCGTGTACTTCGCCGAGAGCGTCACCTGTCTGATAAAACGCGTGCCCTAACAACTGCCATGCCTCCGAAGCCTCTTCACTCATTGCATCGTTCTCAAGAAACCGCTGCAGCTCCTCTTTTGCCTTTTCATACCCAGCAACAGTCCGCATTTCCATATGCCATCGAGCTAAGGGCCGTCGCAAAAACAACTTCACAGATTGGGTGAGATAGTGTAGTTCCACCTGGGCAGGATTTCGTGCGGCTTGATGCGAAGGGTTTGCAGTTGTTGGGGAGTCGGTTCTGTGCCGGTTGGATAGTTGCGCCGGTCGAGATGGGCGGAGACCGACAGACCGGTTTGAGTTCGGGTGGAGCGAATGAAGCGGAGGATCTTCTGGTAGCTATCGAGCGGTTCACCGGCCCAGTTCTTGGAGATCTCAGAGAAGAGACGATGCTCGATGGGGTTCCATTTGGAAGCACCCGTTGGGTAGTGGGCGACGGTGAGGGTCAGGCTGTGTGAATCGGCCAGTTGGGACTGAAGCTCTGTTTTCCAGGCGCGGCAACGATAGCCATTGCTGCCGCCGGTGTCGCTCAGGATGAGGATTTGTCGGGAACGCGGATAGCGGAGCGACCCCTCATGCTCCCACCAATGAGCGATCGCGTGAGCGGCAAAGGCGGGTGTGTCATGCGAGACGCCAACCACGACGGAGCCTCGATTGGCGAGAAGATCATAGATGCCGTACGGTATGGCGACCCCGATGGAGTCCGAGCGAAAATCGTGATCGTTGACCAGGCGTGGGGACAGATCCCAGCGCATTCCAGGATTCTTGAAATCGCCGACCAGTTCACGCTTCTTGGTATCCACGCTGATGATGGGGTGGCCCCGACGCTGGAACCGGTCGCGAAGATCGCCAAGGTAGAGGAACTGATCATTGCGATCGGGACTATGGTCGGTAGAGAGTTGCTTGTGATTGACCCGAAGGGAATAGCCCATCCGATGGAGAAGACGGGCGATGGTGTTGGGGCTGACGAGGACACCGAAGTCGCCCAGCGCCATGGCAATCTTCTCGGTAGTGCGTCGGGACCACTTCAGCCCTGTGATGGGATCGCCGGCGGTGTCGTATTCGAGCAAAAACTCGATCAGTGTGACGATGTCGGCGGTTTTTTTTCGACCGGCTTGCGGCCGCCGCCGGAACGGCGGGTGCGTCCCGAGGTCACATTTTGATCGAGCAGTTGCCGGCGCCCGCGGGCAACGGTGTGCGGATCCAAGCCGAGGAATACAGCCAAGGTGCTGTCGCCGCCGTGCCCC
>Ga0326728_10004579_pt1 | contig 40580 bp, 41 predicted proteins | sample MB3enrmetagenome_FD_207602 | JGI IMG/M metagenome (GOLD analysis project Ga0326728, IMG submission 207602) | Lab enriched peat soil microbial communities from McLean, Ithaca, NY, United States - MB31MN | ecosystem: Environmental > Terrestrial > Soil > Wetlands > Peat | place: USA: New York... | reverse complement strand
GAACTTCCAGAAAACCCCAGGCTTTCAAGCCTGGGGATGAATGGTGCCCGGAGCGAAGCGGAGTAATCCGGCGAAGCCGGGGAGCCTGGAAGAAACCCTGGCCTTCAGGCCAGGGAGTTTCATTTGAAAAATCAAATGATGTAAGGCAGCGTAAATCGAGTAAGTGAAGCTTCAGGGCTTCGCTCTTTACACCGAGTAAAGAATTTTCTGTCAGCAAACCTCCTCTCTCTGTATCGTTCCTTAAAAAGTACCCATCATAAATCCCTGTCGCCTCTGTGGCTATTTTCCCTTCATATATCCTGTAATGTAGTTACAGCAATTCTCATGCCAAGACACAGTTGTACATTCCTTTACTCGAATTGAACCAAATTTACACATGTTATTTTATAGGAGAGAAATGATCTTCTCTTTTTTCCCCAAATTATTTCCGTTAATGAAGAATAACGTCTCACATTTATCTTTATTGATTTCGATGTGAAATATTCTATTTGAAACGAAACTGAGTGAAACTCGATTACAGGAAGGAGTCCTCAGAAATGGGGCTGTGGATAGCACCTGCTTATCTGCAGCAGAGCCATGCTTCAAGAATCGAACATTTCCGGTAGAAATCATCAGGTCGGGTAGATAAATGAAAATCAAATCCAAATATTTTGGGTAGTTTCAAAACAGCACATCAATGGCAGTAATCGAAACTTTATATGCTATGAGTTGATGCAATTACATAGGTGTGCCCCGGTGTGGTTGACAGACCAAGCAAAGCATTTTATGTTTTCAAAACAATCAGGGCTTTAAAGGAGGATTTAATGAAAGAAACGGTGATTAAGGGGATCGGATGTTTACTCGGCCAGGATAGCATCCTGCAGAACCGAAGAACAATTGTCTTCGTGCACGGATCCGGTGGTAGTCACCAAATGTGGATACCCCAAATGGAATATCTTTCATTAAAATACAACACGGTCGCGATAAACCTGCCTGGACACGGCCTCGGCGAGAGAAAAGGCGAAACGACCATTGCAGGCTATGTCAATGCCCTCCAGGACTTTATTGTCGGACTCGATCTTAAAAATGTTGTGCTTGCGGGTCTGTCAATGGGCGGCGCCATTGCACAGGAGTTTGCCCTGACTTATCCTGAGAGGCTTTCTGCAATTATTCTTTTCAGCACCGGTGCAAAGCTAAAGGTTATGCCTGAGCTGTTTGAAATGATCCGAAACAAGTTTGTGGCTTACATCAGTTTTTTTTTCCCCAGTTCGCCTTCGTAAAGTCGACCCCGCAGGAAGTCATTGAGCGTACCCTGGAAGAGGCAAGAAAGTGTGACCCTGAAGTGGTTTATGGCGACCTTCAAGCTTGCGATAAATTCGATCTCCTTGCGAGAATCAAAGAAATAAAAATCCCTTGCCTAATTTTTTCCGGAACCCAAGATAAACTCACTGTTCCGGAGTGTCAGGACTATCTGCACGAACAAATCCCAGGTTCAAAACTCATCCGATTTGAGAATGCCGGCCACTTATTGAATCTTGAGAAGCCCAAGGATGTCAATAAGGCTATTGAGGAGTTCATTGACTCTTTGCCGAAGGACTGAATCTAATACTTTTAATTTCTTGCCAATACCTGCACTTTGCCCAAACCGAAGATATCCAGTTGAAATCTGCATTGGAAGGGAAGATGGGCGCTTTATTGACTACAGGAAGAACCAAATGGAGTATCCCTTTGCCAATTTTTAAAAATGAGACGATGGGGAGAAATAACGGGTACGCTTGCTTATCTGCAATTCAACGGGCTGTCGCCCAAAATACAAGAAATCAGGAGCTTCCGTCAAAAGAGCCGCTCGAATAACCCGAGGCTCAGAATTCAATGGGCGAGATACTAGAAGAGTAAAATGTGTTTGACATTTAGCCGTCTAAATGGTAAATACGATTCCCCTGCTTGAATGTCCTTTTTGCAAGACCGGATGATTTTTGGTAAGAAATTATCAAGACTTGTTGATGAGCTTGATTCACATTGGCTCAAATAAATACTGCGAGCCGGAACCTTCACCCTTTCTGCAACTGTCTCGGTGCAAAATGTAATAGATGAAGAATGGCCCCCTTAACCCGCAGTTCAATTTGCCCCGTCTCAAGGGCTGACCCCTTGGCTTTATATATTAACCTTCGCCCTTTGTAAATTCAGCTACAGGTATATAGAAGTGGGCATGTTCGCTTCTATTATGTTACATTGGTTTATAATTTGGAAATCAAAGTGGGTAAACTTTCGATTAGGTTTTACACGGGAAAAACAGAACCTCTTTCCGAAAGGATTGGAAGTTTTTGAAACGAAGAGAATTTCTAAAACTGATGGCAGGAGTATCAGCGATGGCTGTTTGTTCGTGGAAAGGTGTTGCAGGTGCATCCCAGACTCTTCAAGAGGGCAAGTCGCTTGCATCGGACCGGCCAATCCGAGTCTTTCTGGCTGGGGTGGGCCGAGGGGCTTCTGAACAGGTTATGAAGTTGGCGGTTCGAGCCGCAGCCGGAGCAACAACCGATTTCTCCTGGCTGTCCAAAGGCGATTCTGTATTCATCAAGCCGGCCCTTAATTCAGGCAATCCCTATCCGGCCACGACGAACCCAATCGCCATCGGAGCTATGGTCGAGCTTCTTAAGCAAAAGGGAGCCCGTCGGGTGATTGTAGGAGATATGTCCGGTATCGAGCACGTGAAACTCTCGCCCAAGGGACTTACAGGCAGTTCCCGCCGTTTGATGGAGGCCTCTGGCATGGCCCGGGCTGTCCAAGCGGCTGGTGGGGAGATCCATTTTTTTGAAGAAGCCGGATGGGACGCCTTTTATGAAGATGCTCCAGCCGGCCGCCACTGGAAGCGTGGCCTGATGATGCCTAATATACTTAAAGAGGTGGATCATATCATTCTCATGCCCCGCTGCGGCCGTCATGTGCTGGCAGGTAATACACTCGGCCTGAAGGCTGCGGTAGGTTATTGGCGCACCGACACACGCCTGGAATACCATCGGGACGCATCCACCTTCCACGAGAAGACGGCCGAGGGCAATACCGTCGAAACCTTACGCAAGAAGCAGCGGTTGGTGCTTTCTGCAGCAGATAAGATACTCACCACTTTTGGTCCAGACGAAGGTCACGTCTTCCAGCCGGAGAGCGGCCTGGTAATCGCTTCGGAGTCGGTGGTGGCCCATGACATGGTGTCGCTGGCCTGGCTGTTAGAAAACAGGCGCAACAATCCTACATCAGGAATGGAGTGGTTCAAAGATAACAGTGAGTGGGTAGCCAGGATTGCCAATCACTATGTAGTCAGCAAATTGGGTGGATGGGGACCGGCTCTCGCTTCCGAAAAGCTAACCAAGAACGACATCAATGCTATTTGGGATGATCGGGCTCTCAACTATGCTTACCAGGTCTTCGGTGTTATGCCTAAGGTGATCCTGGAAACGGCCAACAACGCCATTCCTGAAGATTTGAAGAAACGACTAACCGAAACGACCACTCCTTCTGCCTGAGGGCTCCGTATCCTCAAATAACTCCATTGCAGAGTAAGGGATATTCATCGAGTTCTCACATGCAATGATAATGGGGAATCGAAGATTACGAATTGGAAGAGAGGGTAATGCCCTGCCCATGAGCCACGCGGGCCCCTGATACTCCTCGACCTGGCAAAGAAATGGGACTTCGAAATGCCCCTGGAGGAGGCTCAGAATGCAATGGGCGAAATATTGGAAGAATGTGTCGGGGATCTTGAGAAGTGCTCTCCCAGTCTCATCACTCTGGCAGAGAAGTTGGGGTTTAATGTAGAGAGATTTTCAAAAATAACTGGTTCAGGTATTTCGGCAGGGTGATCATGATAGGCTGATTCATAACGTCATGAGCAGTTAGAATGGAAAAAACAAACAAATATTTAATGACATTTGAAGATGCACCCCTAAATCGCCAACCTGAATCGGAATCAGAATGGCCAGGTAGTTTTGAGAAGTACACCTACAAGTCACCAAAATGAAAAATCGTAAGATTAAATGATTAAGAGTTGAAAACGAGCATAAGGCTCAGGTTAAGCTGCGGGCGCCCAGGTATTAACCCAGGCGAGCGGTCAGCTTCAACCTGTAGTTAGGTGCCAATTCAATCCTATTGGACGAAAATTTGCGTAATTCTGTGAACTATATTTATGATTCTGGAGTAGACTCTCGCTATGTTAATTTTAATATTTGAGAACGTGTCGGTTTTTACATAAATATCATTAAGAAGCACCCGACAAACGAAACTGTATCCATAACTAACGATTTTTTTAACATATTTACCATCTCTAAGCCAATTTTCCACCACCAATAACTTTGGAGTGTATAAATCAAAGTTCAATCCAGAAAGAACCTCTAATTCCCACCCTTCAACATCAACAGCTAATATGTCGATAAACGTAATGCCATTCTCTCGCAAGAGGGTATCCAGACGGCGCATGTTCACACTTATTTTCTCTGCATCCATTTTGGAGTGAAATGAAGGATCCATTTGTTTGTATGCTTCCTTTACCTTGATTGCAGAAAACGATTCGTAGGTTGTCTGGCCGATTGTCCCCGGGATCTTTGGACGTACTATCTCAAATTCTATGTTATTCTCGTCTTTCTCACCGCAAGCGTATTCCAGTATTTTATTTCCTACTTCACGGTGACGCTTTGCAAAATATGGATTGGGTTCTATACTAATTACATTCCAGCCACTATCCCTAAAGTGTTTGCTGATGCTTAAATATGACGGGTCCGCTGCACCTACTTCAACAAAGACTCCCTTGTAAGCTCTTAAAGGAAAAAATACTAGTCGAATTAACTTATCAATGCCTCCCTCACTGTAAAATCTCATGAATTTGCCTCTACAATATATCCGCTACTTTTAAACGATATTATACCGCAGCAATATAATAATCAAAAAAAGTAATCAACCCTCAGAATCAGAGTTGTCATTTGTGAAATACGGGTTGTAATATGCACCTTTTTTAAAATTTTTTGAAGTGAAGAGTACAGGAAGGAGTCCTCGGAAAGGGGATTCGAATAACACCTATCTATCCTCACTTTAATATGGGGCGTGTTGTTGAAGATTACCGTGAAGGAGCAGGGTACGTTGGTTCTAAAACAACTCGGCAATTGTGGGGGACCCTGAACCACGTGGGGTTCAGGGCAGGCCCCGAACCATGTTAGGTTCAGGGTAGACCCTGCACCATGCTAGGTACAGGGCAGACGGATCTATGATTTTGGGCGAGAGTGCCTGATCAACAGCAAGACGCCAACAATAATAAGAATGATTGGCCACCACCGAGCGATGAGTATGCGAAGTGGCGGTAGCCAGCCAAGATTAGACAGGAGGAAAATGATACCCAACCCAATCAGGATGTACGCTCCGATCGCCGATTTAGATCTCATGATGCCCCCCCCTCAGTGCTCTGGTGGAATCTCAAACCAGGTAAACCACATCTTATCAAAACAACGTAAAAACTCAACCAAAATTTTTCCAACCCCATTTTCACCGAAGGCATGCAAACGCAATCGGCAGATTGACAATCATAATATTCATGCTATTCTTATGCAAAAGTAAATAGACAGGAGGTCATCGTGGCAACAGATATTTACGAGAGGTTGGCGAAGCACTTGGACGATTTACCTGGGGGATTCCCACGCATGCAGAGCGGTGTCGAGGTTCGCATCCTACGCCGTCTCTTCTCCCCGGATTTTGCCGAACTGGCCGTGCGTCTGACGCTTATTCCGGAGGAAGCGCGGGTGATTGCCCGACGCGCTAAGATTCCTGTCGAGATAGCCAAACAACGACTGGATGAAATGTATAAGAAAGGCCTTATCATCGGCGTCTACCGAAAGGACAAGCCACCTTTATATATGGCCCAGCATTTCCTCGTGGGCTTCTGGGAGTCGCAGGTAAACAGGCTGGACCGCCAGCTCGTCGAAGATTTCGAGGAGTACTTGCCTTCCTTTAAGGACAGGGACATCACGCGGATTGCGGGTCAGGTGCGCACGATCCCCGTCGGGAAGAGCATCAGCACTCAGAATGAGGTCATGGTTTACGAGCGGGCCGAAGAGCTGGTGCGCGGCCATAAGGCTTTTGCCGTGTCGAATTGCATCTGCAGGCAGGAGATGCGCATCCTCGGAAAGGGTTGCGACAAGCCCGAGGAGAGTTGCCTGAGCTTCGGCGCGGCTGCAAAGACCGTTGTGGGCACCGGCCGGGGCCGGGCCATCACGCTGGAGGAAACCTTGGAGATACTGCGCCGGGCCGAGGAGGCCGGGCTGGTGCTTCAACCTGCCAACGCCAAGAAGGCTCTATTCATCTGAACTTGCTGCGGCTGCTGCTGCGGCGTGCTCCGCAGTTTGAAACGCGACCCGAAGCCTGCCAGCTTGGTATCTACCCCTTTTGTGGCGAGTTTGAATCCCGATACATGCAAAGGCTGCGGCGTTTGCGTAAAACGCTGTCAGATGGAAGCCCTTTCTGTGGCGGACAAAAAGGCGGTCCTGGATCTGGACCGATGCATCGGCTGCGGATTATGTGTCAGCACCTGTCCCACCGGCTCCCTTTCTCTACTGCGCAAACCCAAAGCAAGACAACCCTACGTGCCCAAGGATGTCATCGAGACTTACATCAAGCTGGGAAAAGCCCACGGCAAGCTCAGCCGCAGCAAGATGATGGGCATGCGGGTCAGGTCGAAGGTGGACAGACTGTTAGCCCCCAGGAAACCATGACACGGAGAAACGGAGACAGGGGGATGGGGAGACCCTGACCCACTTAGGGTTCAGGGCAGGCCCCGAACCATGTTAGATTCAGGGTAAACCCTGCACCATACTAGGTACAGGGCAAGCACGGTGATGGATCTATGGTTTTGGGCGAGAGGAGTGCCTGATCAACACCAAAACGCCAACAATAATAAGAATGATTGGCCACCACTGGGACATGAGTAAGCGAATAGGCGGTATCCAGCCGAAATTAGACATGAGGGCTGTTTTGAAAGCCGGCTTATTTTCCAAATTGTGAAAACCCTTCAATTCAACTTGATTCTTAGCTCCTGACTGAATTTTTCAGTCAACTTCTTGAGACCCCTATTTGATCGGGAGGAAAGCGATTGAATAGGGAGGCAATCCTTTTCCATGGCGGGAGGAGAATTTTTTAATCAAACCGGCGATTCGAGTAAATTGATCTCCGGGGAGGGTGTAAGGGATGATGAGGATCCCGCAGTGGGGGCGTTGGTCGTTGAAGAATCGAACCGTGAGCCTGACGAAATCATCCCTGTTTCTGGTCACTAAACATCTTTTCTCTGTGGCTGCAAAGTCGAGTTGGCTTTGATCCGAGGATTCGCACATCCTGGCCTCATGAGCACTGAGTGCGTCAATTCCGCCTCTTCGAAGTATTTCGGCAATCTTAGGGCTGAGGTCTTCATCCAGGTAAAACTTCATGAAGACGACCTCATAAAGGGATAACGCTCTCGAACCTTCTCATCGCTCCATTGTTCATTCTGCTGAATGAGCCGGTCAATCTCCTGCGGATAGACCGTATAGTATCCAAGGGCTGCTTTGAGCTGCTCCGCAGATAGCCAATGATAGGCTTTCTGAAGCCTTTTGAAATCCTCCTTCATACTTTTGTAAGCGGCAATCACTTCCCAAACTTCAACCCCTGTGCCCGCCACTCGTGCTCTTCTTCCGCCGATCCCTTCGGCAAACAGAATCCCCGGACAGCGCCTCATCTTGATGGCCTCTTGCAAAAGATCCTTGGTCACGTTTGAGAAATCCTGCCCTGACTCTTTGGCCATTTGCTCAATTTCCTTCGTGGTCTCAGCTGGGAGACGTAAGCTCTTCTGAACGCCCGCCATAAAAAAACCTCCTTTCTGAAGTGTCATTCATTATATTACACTGTCCTACAACGAATGTCAAGGCTATTTGAGAAACAAATACGTCGGCAATTCCCGCTGGCCTGCCTGCCCTGAACCTAACATGGATTTATTGCTTGGGCCGAGAAGAGCGCCTTGTCAACAGCAAAATGCCTACAATAATAAGAATAATTGGCCACCACTGGGCGATGAGTGAGCGAATAGGCGGTATCCAGCCAAGATTAGACAGGAGAAAAATGATGCCCAACCCAATCAGGATGTACGCTCCGATTGCGGACTTAGATTTCATGACGGCTCCTCTGCTATCCTCTTCAGTATTTTGAAAGTTATGAATGCCCCGTTAGAAATAATGCCCCCCTGGGTTTCGAGTCTCAACGACCGGAATTTCTAACGGGGTAAATCTTATCAGAATGAGATAAAAATACAACCAGAATTTTTAGAATTAAAGGAGCGTCCATAGGATCATAAATTGAAAAACAACAGATCCGTAGGTTGCAGAAGCGGGTGGGGGCTAAAGCCAAGAGGGCCGGCATGGTCAGTGAAGAGGATGGAGCACCACATTGTGTGAGAAAATCTGAAAAATAAAGCTTGACAAATTCGCCACTTGATGGCTAAATATTAACCATGATACGGCGATATTTACAAGAGCCGGTCCTGGAATCCCTCAAACACTTTCCTGCGGTCCTCTTGACGGGCGCCCGGCAGGTGGGTAAATCAACCTTAGCCCAAGCACTGATCAAAGCCTCATGGGATGCGACCTACTTTACGCTCGACGACCGCACCATCCTCGATGCAGCCCTCCGGGACCCCGATGGTTTTGTCAGCGGACTGCCGTTGCCTGCGGTCATCGACGAAGTTCAAAAGGCGCCGGATTTATTGAGGGCCATTAAACGAGGCATCGATCAACATCGAAGGCCAGGACAATATCTTCTTACAGGGTCAGCCAACATCATGACCCTGTCAACCGTCTCGGAGAGTTTGGCAGGGCGAATCGCTCTTCACACCCTTCATCCCTTCTGTTGGCCGGAATTTCTTGAAAAACCGATGCCCATGATTTTGAAAGACCTGTTTGGCGGCATCGATTCAAAAAAATTGCTAAAAAAATATCCCGGAACATCGTCGAAAGACTATAAACCCCGTCTTATTGAGAGAATATTAAAGGGAGGATACCCATCCCCTGCTCTCATGGAATCTGATCAAGCCAGGGAGCAGTGGTTTTCCTCCTACCGTCAGACCTATCTGGAAAGAGATCTGTTGAATATCAAATCGATTGAAAACCTCCCGGATTTTAATCGCCTGCTCAGCCTCGCCGCTTTAAGAACAGGGAGACTCCTCAACCTTTCCGACCTCTCCAGGGAAGCAGGGCTGCCCTTTACCACGCTGCGCCGGTATATGAATCTCCTCGAGGTAACCTATCAAATTTCTCTCATACGGCCTTATTTCACTCATCTGGGGAAACGACTGGTGAAAACACCCAAACTGTATTTTAACGATACAGGAATGGCGGTTCATCTCATGGGAGTGAATGAGTGGAAGGCCCTGGAGAATCAAGGTCACGCCGGCCCCATGGTCGAAACATGGGTTGCTTGTGAGCTGTCAAAGCTGATGCCCGTATTGGATCACCGATTCAGGCTTTATTTTTGGCGAACTCAGGCAGGCCACGAAGTCGATTTTCTGATTGAGAGGGCCGGGAAAGTGGTAGCCATTGAAGTGAAGTGGGGCCACCGGATTAACGAATCAGACATAAAAAATTTGAACCGCTTGGCTGAAGATTTAAAGGAGAAGCTTCTCTTCTCCGTTATCCTTCATTCAGGGCTTGAAAGTGTGCCCTTCGGTCCTAAAACGGTTGCCATGCCATTCCCTGTTTTCTTTGGAGTTTGCAATTAAGGGGAAGTTCAGGAATCTTTCTTTCTGCGGACCTGTCCGTAGTGGAAAAGGGCATACATGGCGCGGGCACACTGTTCTGGTGTGTCGTAAATCGGTATCCCACCTTCTCTGAGGATGCCTTCCATGATATCGTGTTCCATCCGGGCAAATCGAAGACAAATAACGGGTTTGTTATATTTCTTCGGCAGCGATGCGTAGACCTTTGCTCCGTCAAGAGCAACTTGAATGGGTTCGGGAAGCGAATCGGAATTCGTATCAATTTTCATAGAACGATCCCAGATTTGCGGGCTGACGGGCACGTTGCTGATGACGCCGTCAATATAATCAAGCTTGAGCAGCCTTTCTATTATTTCCGCCTCCTGAAGTGCTGTGCGTGCGCTTCCGGCAAAATCGATGGGATTCTTTGCCGGGGGTGCGTGTGCCGGAAGCAATGCGGTGATACTGGATGCCGTGTCCGCGTCCAATTCCGGCAGCTCGAGGCCAAGGGCGGAGCATGCATCTGTTCCGACAACCCCCTGTCCCCCGCTCCCGAGTATGGCGACGCGGTTGCCGTCAGCCAAAGGTAACTCAACAAGCGCCTCGGCCATTTCAAAGAGATGGAAGGACTCATCGACCTGCAGCAATCCAATCTGCTTGCTTACACCATCGAAGATCTTGTCAGACCCTGCAAGCGACGCGGTGTGTGACAGGGTGGCCCGCGCGCCGGCGGCAGAACGGCCGGCCTTATAAACGATAATGGGTTTTTTCTTTATGACCCGGCGGGCGACCGTGAAAAAACGCCTGCCGTCTTTCAGTCCTTCGAGATAGAGCACGATCACCTTCGTATCCTCGTCGTCTGCAAGGTATTCGAGATAGTCAGCTACCTCAAGGTCAGCCTGGTTTCCGATACTGATGAATTTGCTCAGGCCGTATCCCTGGTTGCTGGCGACCTGTGCCATGGCAACACCAAAGGTCCCGCTCTGTGAGATAAATGCAATGGGACCCGCTTTGGGCGCCTGAGGAAAGCATAAACTGAGTTGTCCCGCAGCGCTCCATATCCCCATGCCATTAGGTCCTACCAGCCTGATGCCCCCTGAGCGGGCGACCTCCACCATCGCGCGCTCAATTTCCCTCCCCTCTTCACCGACTTCGGCAAAACCGGCGCTTATCACAACGGCCCCTTTGATGCCTTTCTCAACGCAGTCACGCAGGACGTCGGGGACCGTTGCCGCAGGCGTGGTGATAACGGCAAGATCGATAGGGCCCGGCACTGCGGATACGCTCGGGTAGGCAGGAAGCCCCAATATTTCGGGTTTTGTAGGGTTGATGGGATAAATGGCCCCCTTGAAACCCGTCTTCAGGGGTCTCTCGACCATCAGGTAACCCCACTTTCTGAGGGTATCCGATGCCCCTATCACGGCGATTGATTTCGGTTTGAAAATGTAATCGAGTTCTTCGCTTATCTTCTTGTTCAAGTATGGCTCCTCTTAGAAATAAAGCCCCGTTTGAATCTCTAATGGGATAGACCAAATCCTATCGAAATGAAATAAATATACAACCTGAATTCTTAGAAATAAAGGGGAGCGGGTCATTTGTTTCCAAGGCGATGGGACCTCAAGAATCGGAGAGCAGGAAACAAATTCCTTGACATCTCAAAAATCTTTGTTAAAGTATTCACTAATTAAGAAAGGAGGCCGACAATGGCGTTTTCAGCGGATTCGACACTGGGAGAAATCTTAGATAATGAGAAGGGCAAGGCTGTCTTGGAGAAACATATGCCGGGTATATCAAAAGACCCACGGACGGCCATGGGTCGGGGCATGACCCTAAAACAGATTGCGGCTTTTATGCCGGCGCAGGTTACACCTGCTCTGCTTCAAGCCATCGACGCAGATCTGAAGAAGCTATAATTTGATCTTACTGGATTCAGAGTTTGCAAGCTTTCGGTGTCATGCTGGCGACATAGGTTGATGCCAACGGATGTTTGCATCTTCGACTACATCACTTTCCATCTCACGGGGCGTACTGATACCGCGAACGAAACGGGGAGTCGGCACATACCTCTTTGATCGGATGATCCCCATTCGCTGAGGCATGCTCCAGCGATTTGAATATCATTTCCACCTCATCCGGTGCACCGATAGCGGCCGCAATCTCTTCTGCTGTGAAAGACTTTCCTTTTTCTTTCTTGAGAAAGGCGAGGGCTTTAGTCTGGAGCTCAATGACCAACCCTGCCGCCTTTTTCCCCGCCTCCACACCGGGCTGATGATAGGCATTGACATTGATCAGCGATGCATAGAAGCCTACGGCTCGCTCGTAGAGCGCGATCAGGGCGCCGACGGAACGGGGATCTATCTTTTCAATCGTAAGGGTGATGGATTCCCGATCCTTTTCGCTGAGGGCCCTTCGGGTCCCCTGGAGAAAAGCATTCAGATAATCGCCGCTGGTGGCCTTCCCGTCCAACACTAAAGACCGGCCTTCGCAGTCCTTCAGCACTTCAATGAAAGTGACAAAAAAATTGTTCAGTCCTTCTCGGAGTTGCTGGACATAAGCGTGCTGGTCCGTGGAGCCTTTATTGCCGTAAACCGAAATCCCCTGGTTAACGATTTGACCATTGCGATCTTTCTCCTTGCCAAGGGACTCCATGACAAGCTGTTGGAGGTACTTGGGAAAGAGCTGTAGTCTATCCTTGTAAGGGAGGATGACCATATCTTTTTTTCCGCGACCCCCGGTGGCGAGATACCAGGCGAGAGCCAGAAGAGCAGCCGGGTTGGACCGGGAGTCCTTTTTCCGAGTTAGTTCATCGCAGAGACGGGCACCTTCCAGGAGCGCATCGACATCAAAACCCTGGAGTGCGGCGGGAAGAAGTCCCACTGCAGAAGTCTCTGAGGTTCTGCCACCCACCCAATCCCATATCGGGAAACGTGCGATCCAGCCTTCCTTTTTCGCTATCCGGTCGAGGCCGCTGTTCAGCTCAGTGATCGTAACGGCGTGCTTTTCGAACCGAAGCCCTTTTGATTGATAAGCAGCCTTTGCTTCAAGCATCCCATTTCGAGTTTCTATTGTTCCGCCACTTTTTGAGATGACAATGGTTATGGTCTCTGATAGGACACCTTTGATTTCCTTCAAGACCCGGTCGAATCCGTCGGGATCGGCATTATCGAAAAAATAAGGCCTGACAGGATCTTTAGAGGCCTGGAGCGCATTGGATACAAACTGAGGACCCAGGGCTGATCCGCCGATGCCGATGACCAGCATACGGAAAAAGCGTTTGCCCTTCTGAGGTTTTATCCTTCCGGCGTGAACCTTTTTGGAAAAATCCTTGATGGCCTGGAGGGTCTTCTCAATGTCGCGGGTAATTTCTCCCTGCGGAGCCAATTCCGGGGCACGGAGCCAGTAATGGCCAACCATCCGATTCTCATCAGGGTTTGCAATGGCCCCGGATTCAAGAGCATCCATCTCCTGAAAGGCTTTTTGTATCGGAGCGTTCATCCGATCGAAATAATCATCCGGAAACATCATCCGGCTGATATCGACCATCAGTCCGATCTCGGGATTGAAATTAAGATACTCCTTGTATCGTTCCCATTGTTTGATGCTTTCCATCATCGACTCCTAATGAGCTGCTGAAAAACGCCCATCTGCCGCGTTAACCTCATCCTTCGTCATTGCGGAGTATGTCAAAGTACGCCTCTGACCGACTCACCAACTCGTCGGCGTGGCAAGATGTCGCTCCTTATTCGTCGCAACGCCACTCTCAAGATTTCGGGTGCCTTGCATCTAGACATTTTTGAGCAGCCTGGAAAATATGACTTTTCACCAACCTTCTAAGCCCTTAGGAGATTTGCGGCGCGAGAGGCTGCACCGAGAAGAGCTGTTCTTTCATTCAGAATAACCCTGGCAGGAATCTGGGCTACAATCCGGGAAAGTCTTCCTTTTTCTTTGAAAGCTTTCATAAAAATCCCATCTTTCAGTTTCCAGATGATCTTAGGAGCGATGCCGCCTCCGATGTAGACTCCCCCAACGGCCATGACCTGGAGGGCGAGATTTCCGGCGGCCGCGCCATAGATGGAACTGAAGAGATCCAGGGCCTTTACACACAACCTATTTTTTCTGAGGCGGGCCGCCTCGGATATCACTTCAGCCGGGTCTTCTCCTTTCATCTCCTCCGAAAGCCACGCTGGCTCACTTCCAAACCTTTTCGAATCCTTCAGGAATTGATAAATATGGTAGAGACCTTCTCCCGAGAGGACACGTTCATAACTGACATGATCGAAGCGTTCGGAAAGATAATTAAACAACTCCATCTCTAAACGGTTTCTGGGCCCGAATTCAGCATGTCCCCCTTCAGAAGGAGAGGGAACGAATTGTTCTCCGTCCCAGAAGAGAATCGCCTCTCCCAGGCCTGTTCCGGCAGAGATGAGCGCTTGATTCCCTTTCTTTGACTTGCCAACATTTAAGATTTCAAAATCGCTCTTTTTCAGGAGAGAAATTCCATACGCATTGGCAACGAGGTCATTGATCACTTCTATTTTTTCAAAAGGAGCCGCTTTCCTAAGAGATTGAATATCTATCCACCAAGGCAGGTTCGTCGCGATGATGACTTCCTCGGTAACAGGACCGGCAACGCCAAAACAGGCTGCCGCGATTGCCCTTTGCTCTCTCAGGAAGCTCAGAAGAATATTCTCCAGTCCCTTGTATTTTTTGCTTGGATAGGTTTTCTCAGACAGGAGGCGAAGGCGGCCACGGGCCACTTCAAAAAGCCCAAGGCGGGTGTTTGTCCCGCCGACATCTCCTGCCAGGATCAATTGAGATTGATTGCTTTTCATTCTTAACCCGGGTGTGAATCCGTTGATAAATTGGTCCTCTCACCTTTGAGCCATAAATTCAGTTTATACATACACGTGAACCCCTGTCAACCCTCCGTTTGGGTAGGCGAATAGGGTAAATCCAGTAGTTTCTGGTTGAGAGAACAGTATTTTTACAAGCGAATGACGGAACCCATCGCAAATCACGTAATAAAATATATAGGGCGGTCTCAGAGCGGTTTGAAATTAATTAATGGAGGAAAGCAATGATCGGATTCGATCTAACGATGGAGCAGAAAAGCCTTCAAGAAAAGGCACGGCGATTTTCTAAAGCAGTGATCCTGCCCGTGGCAGCCCAACATGATCGGGATGGGACCTTTCCCCTCGATATCATGGAGAAAGCCCACCAAGAAGGGTTTTTTACCCCGCTGGTCCCCAAGAAATACGGAGGACAAGGCTTAGGACTGCTGGATACCTGCATCATCTCGGAGGAACTCGCAGCGGGCTGCATGGGGATTTATGTCTCCATTTTTGTGAGCACGCTGGCGCTCTATCCCATCATCAAATTCGGGACGGAGGACCAGAAAAAGCAATTTCTCAAACCTTTCTGCTCAAAGTTTAGCATTGCCTCTTATTGTCTGAGTGAAGTGACGGGTGGATCGGATCCAGCCTCCATGCGAACCACTGCCGTCCTCGACGGAGATCACTACCTCCTCAACGGGGCTAAGATGTGGGTCACCAACGGAGGATATGCCGATTTTTATGTGGTGTTTGCGACCATCGACCCTGCCAAAAAACATAAAGGGATCATCAGCCTCATCGTCCCCTCTCACTTGGAAGGTCTCAGCCATGGGGAGCCGATCGATAAGATGGGCCAGAGGGCTTCCAATACCACTTCTTTGACCTTTGAAAATGTGAGGGTTCCCAAGGAAAATCTTCTTGGGGGAGGGGGAGAAGGTTTTAAAAAAGCGATGGCTGCTCTTGATATCACCCGGCCGGTGGTTGCCATAGGGTCCGTCGGGCTTGCACGAACAGCATTGGAGCTGGCCACCCAGTATGCCAAAAGAAGAATTCAATTTGGAGTTCCCATCGCCCAGCATCAGGCTATTCAGTTTATGTTAGCGGATATGGCGAAGGATATCGAGGCGGCGAGGCTCCTGGTATGGAAAGCTGCGTGGCTGGCAGATCAGGGAATTCGGAATTCGAAAGAGGCGGCCATCGCAAAGGCCTTTGCCGCGGATATGGCGATGAGGGTGACAACGGATGCGGTTCAAATTTATGGGGGGATGGGATATACGAAATGGCATCCGGTAGAGAAATTAATGAGAGATGCCAAAGTCATTCAGATCTACGAAGGGACAGCCCAGATCATGAGGCTGATCATCGCCCGACGGCTGCTGGAGGAAACGGAGAAAACCCTTTAGCGGGCGGCTGAAAAACGCCCATCTGCTGCGTTTCCCTTATCCTTCGTCGTTGCGGCGTACACTCAAGTACGCCTCACTCCTCAGGATTTCGGGGGCCTTGCATCTGGGCATTTTTGAGCAGCCCTGGCCTCCACAGAATCATTCGAGAGAAGGCACCCCTTAACTCCCCCATCCCCCTCTTAACCTAAGAGGAGGTTGTATCCCTCCCCTTGAAGTAAGGGGAGGGAAGGTGGGGTTATAAAGTTTGCAAATTGACATGGCGATCTATTACATTCTCATCAAAAAAGAAGGATGTGCATGTGAAGAGGAAAAATATTTCAGATAAAGAAAAAAGCTATAGAAGAAATCCCGAGTGCCGGAATTGTCCTTATTTTATCAACAGGCTTGTCTGTCCATTTCGTCGCAAAGAAGCGGTGAAAGGCCCCCAGCCTCATCATTCAGACGTACGCCAAAAAGAGAGGGAATGAAAGGGATTCGCCCCTTGACAGGGTGTCTTGAATGGGTAATCTTATTAACGATAAGTGGATTACTGTACTGAGATAGGACTTTCATGACCCCGAAACCTACCGATCATACGCTCGACCAACTGGATAAAGACCTTCTCGAAGCGATCATCGATAATCCGTATGAGTGCCCTGTGATTATCGATACGAAGGGAATTATCCGCTTCATCAGCCATTATAGCAAGGACCTGATTGGGGTCGATCCCGCCACGGCGATAGGCCAACATGTAAAAGAGGTCATCAAGGAAACGAACCTACACGAGGTTGTGGAAACGGGCCGGGCCAAGATCGGGGAAACCCTCTTCATCGGCGGAAGGTTACAAATTATTTCGAGAATTCCGCTGAGAAACCGGGATGGGAAAATTATCGGCGCTGTCGGCAAGGCCATGCTTCATCACGAGTCGAAGGTGATGCAAATCCAGAGGCGCCTCGACGTACTCAATCGCAAGCTCAAATATTACAAGGATGAGATCAAGAGCCTGAAGGGACCCAGAGTCCTGATCGGACAGTCCGATCCGATCCAAAAGGTGAAGAAGTTGGCGTTACAGGTCAGCGGCAGCGATTTCCCAGTTCTGATCACCGGAGAATCGGGAACGGGAAAAGAGACGATTGCCTACTATATCCATAGAAACAGCAAGCGAGCAGACGGCCCCTTCATCAGAGTCAATTGCGCAGCCATTCCCCCGGAATTAATCGAGAGCGAGCTTTTCGGCTATGAGGGCGGGGCGTTTACAGGCGCCCGAGCTCAGGGGAAGCCTGGAAAATTCGAGCTTGCAAACCACGGAACGATTCTCTTGGATGAGATCGGCGACATGCCGCTGACGATGCAAGCGAAGCTCTTGAGAGTCCTTCAGGACCAGGAGTTGGAACACATTGGCGGCACCACAACGATTCGTCTTGACTACCGGCTGATCACCTCTACGAACAAAGACCTTCAGGAAATGATGGAAAAAGGAACGTTTCGGGAGGACCTTTATTATCGCATCAGCTCATTCCATATCCACGCACCAAGCCTTCGGAGCATACCGGAAGATATTCCAGCCATTGCCCGCAACCTGATGTCTCTCTTGAATCAGGAGGTAGCTTACCCCACGGACATATCCGATGAAGCGATGAGAATGCTCAAGAAATATCAATGGCCTGGCAACGTCCGTGAGTTGAAGAATGTTCTGGAAAGGGGACTGATCACGGCAAGGGGTGGACAAATCAAACCCGAGCATCTTCCGGGACGAATCACCCGGCTCGACAGAATGAGCGAGGATTTCGTTCGCCCCGATGGGTCCTTACGAGATACGCTGTCGGATATGGAAAGGCAGATCATCCTGGACGCCCTTCAATCGACCGGCGGAAACAGGAAGAAGGCAGCTAAAATTCTTGGAATTCACAGGTCTTCACTCTACGAGAAAATGAGACAACATAATGTCCAATAAACCAGACATGTCTTAAATAATGGACACAAATTAATGTCATAATCCATTTGAATGGTTATGATATTGTGCCGACGCTGATGTCCTGATTTCAGGACATTTTTCCGGCTTCAAAGAGTCTTCCGTGATTTCGTGTCTAAAAAAAACTTTAAATATCAAGAAGTTACTGTTTATATGTCAAGTGGCACGGTCCTTGCTCATATAAAAGGTGCGCACAAATTGTGGGGGCGAAGTGTTTTCTTGGCAGCTAAGTCTCCTGCGGACACCTAGCCAAGTATAGCAGAGTCAATTCGTGTCAAATACCACTGCTTGGCACGAATGCGGTTAGGGTATTTATTATTTTTGGTGCCACCCCCTTACGCTGTCGGTGGCCGATTGGAACTTTATTAAACCAAAGAAAGGAGGAAGATTACAATGGAATTCAGATTGAGTACGGAGCAGGAGTTATGGAAAAACACGGTAAGAGAATTCGCGGAGAAAGAGTTGGGACCCATTGCACGAAAAATTGATGAGGAGTGGGAGAAGATCCCCAAGGAGGTCGTCAAGAAAATGGCTGATCTCGGAATCTTCGGAGTGACCATTCCCGAAGAGTATGGCGGCACCGCCGTGCCCGGAGAAACGATGCAGTATGCCATGATAACCATTCATGAGATAGCCCGGGCCGAGCTAAGCATGTCCGTGCCTGTCTACACACTGCTTTGCATCGGATGGGCATTTATGCTTTCTCAGTATGGCACCAAGGAGGCCAAGGAAGAGATATTACCCAAAGTGGCAAAAGGCGATTGGTTCCTGGGAATCAATACAACCGAGCCCGGCGGAGGCTCCGACCTTGCCAACATTAAGACCTGGGCCAAGAGCGAAAAAACCAAGTTCATCGTCAACGGTGAGAAGGCCTATATCAGCGGCGTCAGGGAATCGAATGAGTGGGGTGGAGGTCATTTAACCCTTTTTAAGTCCGATCCTTCAAAGGGTTATAAGGGATCTACCTTTGCCTATTTTCCGGCCAAAGCTCCGGGCACAACCTTTACCGTGTATAAAGACTTGGGGCGTATGGGGCTCTCCACCGGCGGGTTTGTTTACAAAAATGTCGAGATTCCGAAAAAATACATTCTTGGTGAAGAAGGCAAAGGGTTCTACATCAACATGGAAGGCTTCAATGCCGCCCGAGTATTAGTTTCGGCCGCTTGTCTGGGAGGAGCTGAGAAGTGCCTGGAAATCGGCCGGGATTACAGCAAGCAGAGGATTATCTTTGGCCGGCCTCTGTCGAGCTTTGAGGGTATCTCTTTCGAGATCGCGGATGACTATTCCAAGCTGGAGATGCTGAAGCTGATGCTTCAGAAGGGGACCTGGATGATCGACCGATTCTATGAAGATCGATCCAGCTTTACCAAGGAAGAGATCAACCGGACGATCTCGATGTGTAAGGCCAATTCGCCGATGCTCTGTGTTGATATCGCGAAACATGCCATGATGTACCACGGAGGTTTCGGTTATACCAAGGATACACCGCTTGAGATGGCCCTGAGAGGCGCTATGTCCTATGTGGTTGGAGCAGAGGGTGGTTATCACGTTCAAAAGATCATCATCGCCCGTGACTACATCGGTGATGAGGGAGTACCGTATCGAGGTACACAGACAGGTCACTAATTCTTTCAGAAGTTGAATGTTCGTACATCCAGGCCCCGGAGGCAGCTTCGTGGCTGCCCCTGGAGCCGAGGATGGCGTCGGCCCTCCGACTGAGTCCACCAGGGACGATCCGAGGGTATTCGTGTTTCTTAAGTGAGTGGAAAGGAGGTTAGCACGTGAACATCATCGTATGCCTGAAACAGATCTCCGACCTGAAATATATCCGGATCAAGGATCGGAAACCGCTTTTGGAAGGGGCCCCTTTCATCTTCGGAGATATGGACAGAAACGCGCTCGAAGAGGCGATCAGGATTAAAGAGAAGGTCGAAGGAACCAAAGTGGTCGCCTTGGCTCTGGGCGGAGCGAAACTGAAGGAAACGATCAAGGCGGCCTTAGCCATCGGAGCCGATGAAGCGGTCCTGTTGACGGATCCTCTTTTTGCCAATTCGGACACCGCAGGCACAGCCAGGGCGCTCGGCAAGGCTGTCGAGAAAATCGGAGGATACGATCTCATCCTTGCCGGTGAAGGCTCAACGGATAATTTTTCCAGCCAGGTTGGACCGAGGCTGGCCGAGATCCTGGATCTTCCCCAGATCACCTATGTCAGGAAACTGGAGGTCCAGGGAAAGAAGCTTAGGGCCGTTCGTAACATGGAAGAGAGCTTTGAGGTTGTCGAGGTTGACATGCCGGCCCTCGTGACCGTTGCGAACGAGATTAATCAACCTCGACTCGCCTTGCTCAAGGATATCCTGAAGGCGGGCAAAAAACCCGTTCAGGACTGGAAGGCCGCAGACCTGGGGCTTTCCGCTGATCAGGTTGGAGCGAAAGGGTCGGTCAGGGAGGTCGTCAGCAATCTTGCCCCGGAGCAAGCGAGAAAGCAGGTGGTCTTCGAGGGCGAGTTAAAAGACGTTGTCGAGAATTTGTTCAACGCCCTTACAAAAGAAGGGGCGCTCGGGAGGTAGTCATGACAGAGCTGCTGGTATTTTCCGAAAAAAATGACCTGGCCTTTGAACTCGTCTCAAAAGGCAGAGAGTTCGCTGGTGCATTGAAGATGGGATTGGCCGCCGCACTCCTGGGCGAAAAAGCGGGCGCAGAGGCCAACGAGTATTTCGCATATGGCGCCGACCGGGTTTACGTCGGAGAGAATCCCGCATTGGCCGGGTTCAATGCCGAATCGTATGCAGAGGCGCTCTACCAGATTGCACAAAAGAACGATGCGAAGATTTTGTTGATCCCTTCGACCAAGAGGGGCAAGGAGCTGGCTCCCCGTGTGGCCCAAAAACTCGGGGCAGGCTGCGTGACCGATGCCACGGCCGTCGAGCTCAAGGATGGGAATCTCCTGATCAGTCGATACGCCCTGGGTGGGAATACCGTGGCCGGAGAGGTGATCAAGACCGCCCACAAGGTGATCACAGTGATGCCCAAGACTTTTGAGCTGGGGCCGAAGGAGGACAGAAAAGGAGAAGTGGTTAAAGCAGATCTAAACCTGAAAGCCCCCCGGGCCCGAGTCGTTGAGCGACAGGAAAAGGTCGGGGAGAAAGTTGACCTGGAGACGGCAGAAATCTTGGTCTGCATCGGTCGGGGCCTGGAAAAGAAAGAAGACCTGAAAATCGTCGAACAGCTGGCGAAGGCTCTGGGCGCGGAGATCGGGTGCACCAAATCCCTTTGCACCGATTACCAGTGGCTTTCGGAAGATCGGCTGGTCGGCCTATCGGGTAAAAAGACGAGTCCCCGGCTCGTGATCTCACTCGGCATATCGGGCCAGATTCAGTACACCGTCGGCATTCGGGGCGCCCGTACTGCGGTCGCCATCAATAAAGACAAACAAGCTCCCATCTTTGCCATGTCGGATTACGGCATCGTCGGGAATCTGTATGAGGTGGTCCCGATGCTCGCTGAAAAACTGAAAAGCGCCTGACCAGGAAGGCGTATTGATCCCGCACCAAAACTGACTTATAAATAAATTTAAAGGCACCGGATGGAAAAAGTAGATGTCATCATAGTGGGCGGTGGATTGGCCGGTCTTTCTTGCGCCTATGAGCTGGCCGATTCGGGAATGACGGTGGTCGTCCTGGAGAGGGGAGATTTTTCGGGGAGCAAGAATGTTACGGGAGGAAGGATCTATCTCAGTCCCCTGCAAAGCTATCTTCCGGATCTCTGGAAAGATGCCCCTTTGGAAAGGCATGTCACCAAAGAGTTCCTGACGTTGCTGGGTGAAACTAATTCGACCACCGTGGGGCTTTACAGCGACCGGTTTAATCACGACCCTTATCCCAGCTATACCATTCTCAGAGCAAAATTCGATCGCTGGCTCGCCGACCTCGTTTCTGGAAAAGGGATTTATGTCATTCCGGAAAAGAAGGTCGATGACCTCATCCGTGAGGGGACGAAGGTTGCTGGCATCAAGAGCGGGGATGAGGAGTTTGGAGCGGACTGTGTGGTCGGCGCAGACGGGGTCCTTTCTTTCATCGCCGAGAAAGCCGGGCTCCGACAGCCTTTCCAGCCCGAACATTTCGCCGTGGGCTTCAAAGAGGTGATTGAGCTCGACCCGAAGACCATCGAAGACCGATTTGGTCTGGGAGAGGGAGAAGGGGCTGCTCAGCTTTTCGTCGGGTCCCTCACCAAAGGGATGATGGGCGGAGGGTTTCTCTATACCAACCTTGAGAGTCTTTCTTTAGGCATCGTCGTCGGAATCCATTCCCTCAATCGTAGGGAGCCCCGCGAGGAAGTCTACAAGCTTCTGGATGAATTTAGGGAACGGCCCGAAATAAAAAATTTGATCAAGGGTGGTAATCCCATCGAATATTCCGCCCACCTGATCAGCGAGGGGGGAATTCGCATCATGCCGAAACTTTACGGAGACGGGATTCTGCTCATCGGGGATGCCGCCGGTTTTGGCCTCAACATGCTGGTCACGGTGAGAGGCATGGAGTATGCTGTGGCTTCAGGTGTCCTGGCAGGTCGGGTCATCAAGAGGGCCAAAGAGAAAAATGATTTTTCGGCATCTTCCTTAGCCCATTATGAAGAGCTTTTAAAAGACAGTTTTATCATGAAAGAGATGGAGGGATTTAAGAACAGCCTCCATCTACTCGAGAATGAAAGACTCTTTTCGAAATACCCGCAGGCGATTTCCAACCTCTTTGAAAAAGTGATGACTGTGGATGGAGGTCCGAAGGAGCGTCTGTATAAGACGATCTGGCAGGGATTAAAGAAAGACTTCTTGAATTATCAGACGTTTAAGGACTGGCTGCAATTCAGGAGAATATAGGCCTCCAGAATAAATGAACCGGTAATAGGAAGGTGGTTCCATGAGGATTACGGATAAATTAGCGCTGGACGCCTTTAAGAACGACAAAGAATCCCACATTCGCCTCGACCAGAAGATCTGTCAAGGCTGCAAAGAAAGGTTTTGCATTTATGCCTGCCCGGCAAACCTCTATTCTCTGAATGAGAAGGGAGAGATGGTCGTCGAGTTTGCTGGTTGCCTGGAATGCGGCACCTGCATGATCGCTTGCATTTATGGTTCGATTCAATGGACCTATCCGCAAAGCGGTTTTGGTGTGCAATACCGATGCGGATGAGAACGTGGGTCTGAAAATAGAATCACGAATAAATATTGTTCCCTACTGCCTGCAATCTTTTCTCAGCCTCCAGAACGATCCGATCTATGAGTTCCTTGCATGTGGGACTATCCTGAATGCCGCCAACAGACTGTCCGGCAAATATAAATCCTTCCTTTTGATCACCCTCATTGACCGCTTTCAGATGATGGATCGCCCCATGAGCCGAGCGAGCCTGGATCAGAAGGTTCTTTCCTTCTTCGGATTTCATCATGCTCCAGCTCAGGCCGATGAATTTGGCGAAAGAAAGGTTCAGAATCCGTTTGACCTCCAGGGCGCTCCCCACCGATTGAAACAGAGGAAAACCTCCCTTCATCATGGCTTCCGCACCTGGGCTTTTTAGCACTCTGCCAGGTAGCCCATCGAAGACATCGCTGTACAGGGTGTCCTGCTCCGTGGCTTGCATAACAAGCTTTTTGAAATTATCGTGCACATTACTCTCCTGGGTCACAGTAAAGCGAGTGCCCATCGAAATCGCATCTGCTCCCAGTACTAATGCCGCGGCCAGCCCCCTTCCATCAAAAAAGCCTCCGGCCGCGATCAATGGAATTTTTACCTGACTGGCAACTAAGGGGATTAAAACCATCGACGTGGCGACGTCGCCGTGTGCGGCGGCTTCGTGGCCAGTGACAGCGAGCATGTCACAGCCCAGCTGGGCCGCCCGAACGGCATGTCTGGCGATCGCGATGGTTCCCATCACTTTGCCGCCGTAGGCATGGACCTGATCAACGAACCAGGGTTTCCCCAGAGAATAATTGATGATGGGGACTTTTTCCTCTATGGCAATGGCGATGTTATCTTTCGCTCCGGGGCCGATCAGGATCTGGTTTATCCCGAAAGGCTTGTCAGTGAGTTTCCGAATCTCCCGAATATTCTTTCGCGTCTCTTCGGGCGTAGAGGCAGCCGTCGCGAAGATACCCAGTCCCCCTGCGTTGCAAACGGCCGCTACCAGCTTAGGTGTCGTGATCCAGTTCATTCCTGCCAGCATAATGGGGTGTTTTATCCCCAACATCTCCGTGAATCTCGTTTTGATCATATGGCCCTCCTTTGGTTGATCATAAATAGTTTTTGTAATCGTTCGTCAAACTCAAACCATGAAAATGTTCCGGGATTACGGTTACGGCTACGAGGCCCGTTTCGTTTAACGTCATAGGATTACGTCAAGTTCTTAAGACGAACAACCTAACCGTTGGACGATACTGGCATCGTTACCTTGGCCGTAAAACGAATTCCTTTTTTCCAGACACTTCTTATTTTCCTTTGAATACGGGCTGTCTCTTCTCAATAAAGGCTTTGGAACCTTCAATATGATCTTCTGTTTCCGCACAAACCATGAACGCCTGGGCATGCCACTCCATATATTCAGGCAAAGGCAAATTCACCCCTCTTCGAACCCCCTCGATCGCCAACCGGACGGAGATGGGCGGTTTCGCGGCTATTTTATTGGCCAATTCCATCGTTGCGTTCATTAACTGCTCATCCGGCACCACTTTGTTGACCAAACCGATTCGCTCCGCCTCTTTCGCGTCGATGATATCCGTTGTCAGGATCATCTCATACGCTTTCGCTGTCCCCACCAACCGGGGAAGAAGAATCATGGCGGCGTCCGGGATCAAGCCCACCCGGAGAAACACCTCCCCGAAACGGGCCTTTTCCGAGGCGATCCGCAAATGACACATGAGGCTCATATCGCACCCGTAACCAACGGCTGCGCCGTTGACCGCAGCGATGGAAGGTTTGTTAATTTCGACCAGGCGGTGTGCTCCGCCCATCGAATGCCTCTTCCTTTGCACGATTTGAAGCCGGGCTTGCTTTTCTCTCCTGAGGTTATCTTCGGGGTCCAAAAATATATTCTGCACATCGTCCCCAGAACAAAATCCTTTTCCGGCCCCTGTGATGACAATCACCCTTACTTTGTCATCCTGGTCTGCATCGGTGATGGCCTGTTCTAACTCTTGATGGGTAACCATTGTCAGGGCATTCATCCGTTCAGGCCGATTCAGCGTGATGATCGCCACCGGACCTTCGATGTTGTAAAGAATCTCCTTAAACGCCATTTTCCCTCCTTTGAGCCATAAGGTGAATCAAAAACTCGGCACTCCATTCCCCATGGGAATTCTTAATGGATTACTTCCCTACCCAGCGAGGCTCTCGCTTTTCCAAAAAAGATTTTACCCCTTCTTTAAAATCTTGCGTCTTCGTGCTCAACTGAAAGCAGTAGCGCGCCGCTTCCTGGTGAGCCTCAAGGGATCGCTCGAGACCCAGGTACATGAGTTGCTTTGACATTTGAACTGCCAGAGGGGCTCCTCTCATGAGCTTTTTGGCCATCTCTTTGGCTGCAGCCATCAGTTGATCATCCGGTACGACACAGCTCACCAGGCCGATGCGTAACATTTCCTGGGCGTTAATGATCTCTCCGGAAAAGACGAGCTCACAGGCCTTGGACAGCCCGACAATCCGCGGAAGAAGGTAAGTTCCTGCTCCGGTATCTGGGACCATGCCTCTCAGAACGAACACTTGACCCCAGCGCGCACTTTCCGCTGCAATACGAATATCACAATGGAGGCAGAATTCGGCCCCGATGCCCACAGCCGCACCATTGATCGCACAGATCGTAGGTTTGGGGATGCTGTTGAAGAACCATTGGGAATCCCGGTATTCTGTTGAGCTTCGCTCTTTCATTTTGAGGATTTCCACTTCCGCTGAAACAGGCACTTCCCCTGTGATGTCCGTACCTGCACAGAAGGCCCGGCCGTTCCCCGTTAAAATGACCACCCTGACGCTGTCATCTCTGCGAATCTCTTCGATGATCGAATGGAGTCGTTTATGCATAGGATGGGTGATGGCGTTCAATTTTTCCGGTCGGTTCAGGGTTACAATTCCAATGCCATCCTCCCGACTGTAAAGCAAATCCTGTTCGGCCATGATATACCTCTCTTTTATGAAACAAAAAATTGCTTTAGACCGCGTCGCATTCCCGGAGCGGGTAGAACCGACCTCCGATTCAAGGCCAACTCCAATGTCTCGATCGTCCTCGGCCTTGTCTCCCTGGGATCGATGACGTCATCCACATGGAAAGTCGCCGCACCCAACCACGAGGAGCATTATAGCCATTATTCCCACAACGGACGAAAAATAGGTTTTGCTTTCTATCAGTCTTCTTCCTTTCTTTGTTAATAAAATCATTTTTCCCCCCCTCCCCGACCCCTTGCCGGAAAAGGGAATGAGGGGAGGATCAAGTTGGGTTCTTCTCTGATTTTACTTGTTCAGACCATACTTTTCGTAAATCTTTTCGTTATCCGCCCCGAGGCCGCATTCGACTCGCTTGATTCTCGGGGGAGAATCCGACATTTTGGGCACGGAAGAAGGAATCTTCACTTTTTCATTCTTTGCCAGTTCAACCTCAAAGAAGGATTTCCGGATCTGCCAATGCTCTTCCTGCAACACTTCCCGGGGGGACTGAGTCTCCACAATGATGGGGAATCCTTTAGCGCGAAGCTTATCACGGGCAGCCTGTCCGCTATAAGCCAGTGTCTTGCGCACAAGCTCTTGCCGCGTATGCTTGAGAAATTCCTTTTTGAACTCCTCTTCCAACACTTTCAACTTTTCTACATCGTCCGTGATCCGGTCAAAGACAAATCTCCAATCATTTTCCAAGTCCCATCTCCCCAGGATCTTGAGGATCCCCCGAAAATCCGGATCCGCCGGCGCGGCAACGGTCACGTATCCATCCTTGGCCTCATAATATCCATAAGGGAATAAAGTCCAGTCAAAATTGCCGACCCGCACCCGAGGCATCTCAAAGGTAAATCCCCATACCAGGGAAAATCCCTGCCAACTGGAGATGGCATCGTAGGTAGCCACATCCACCATCTGGCCCTCACCCGTTCTACGCTTGTGCAGAAGAGCGGTCAGAGCTCCGGCTACCGCCAGCCCAGCGCTCATATAAGCGGCAGCCCAAACCCCCGCTTTGAGCGGATAATTAAACGGTTCCGGAGCCTCAGGGTTCCCCGTCAGCGCCGGATATCCGGCTCCTGCCTGACCAGTCAAATCCGTGTCGGGAATGTTGCAGGTCTCCTTGGCTTTTGAGGTGAAATGCCCGTAAGGAGAAACCGCCACGTATACCAGACCAGGATGCAATTGGCTTAACTGTCGATAGCCGATCCCCAAAGAATCCATCCACCCCGGCTTCTGGGCATCGATGAGCAAGTCCGCTTTACTGACCAACTTCTTGAAATTTCCGCACCCCTTCTCGCTCTGCAGATCCAAAGTGATGTAATGCTTATTCCGACTCTCCATGAAGAAGGGAATCCCCACCCCCTTCACGCTCGCCCCATAGGGGCTTACCCTTCTTGCGGGATCTCCCTCCAAAGGCTCGACTTTAATGACCTCCGCCCCAAACTCTCCTAATATGGCCGCACTGATGATTCCGGGGAAATTGGCCTGGCCGACTTCGACCACCACAATATCCTGAAGGACTTCGGGCTTCCCCTCTGAGGAGGCCATCATTTCGGTCAGAAGCCTATTGAAATTGGAAAGATGTTCTGAGGCCACTTTGCTGACGAGATGCCTCGAAAATGGCCGAGTTTTTTCCTTCCCTTCTTTCATTTCTTTTCACCCTGGTCGAAGTTGAAGATCGAGTCGCTTTCCATATCGTAATAGGCAGGGGGCTTTTGACCCACCCGGTTCCCCCAATAGCCGATGACGTGTTCTCTTTCCAATTCCTTGACCTGCTTTTTTGATAAACCCAAGAGGGTTTGAAAGATATAATGATTGTGATAACCCACGGGCCTCGATAGTCTCTTCAGTCTTGCAGGGGTCTTGTGGAGAGCCACCGTGGGAACAGGCCATATTCCTTTCCCGTACATTTCATCTTCGAACTCCACCACACTCCCTCTTTCCATCCGCCATTCATCATTCACCATTCGCCAATCATCCATGACCGGCGACGCGGGGAAACCCTTTCCTTGGGCCAAGGCAATGATTTCCTGCTCCGTCTTTTCCTTCACCCATTCTTCTAATATTTTGCAGATCTCCTCGGCATTTTCAGGTTGCAATCGATCGAAAGTTTCCCTAAACCTTCTCTCTTTCGCTAAATCCATTTTCCCCATCGCTTCCAGCAAAGCCAAGAACTGTTCGTCCGTGGCAATGGCGACGGCCACAAATTTTCCCTCTTTCGTCTTAAAAATGCCGGAAGGAGCCATGGTTGGATCCACGTTTCCGGTGCTTTTCAGATCCTCCCCCGTAAGATCCATATAGGACCAATTATGCATGATTCTCATCAGCGCTTCTACCTGGGTCATGTCAATAAACTGCCCTTTCCCGGTCTTTTCCCGATAATTGAGAGCTGCTAATACACTGACGGCGCCCAGCAAGCCCGGAAAAAAATCGCCGTAGTAATCCGGAAGCTTATAAGTATCCTTCCCCCCGAACCCAGTAAGCCGGGCTACCCCGGACATGGATTGGGCAATCAGATCCCAGCTCGGGAAAAATCTCAAGGGTCCCCATTGTCCGTATCCCGAGCAGCTGATGTAGATGACCTTCGGATTAATCTGACTGACCGTTGTGTACCCGATACCCCAGGCCTCGACCAATCCAGCTCGAAAATTCTCCACCACCACATCGGATTTCTTTGCCAATTCCAAAACCAGCTCTTTCCCTTTGGGTTTCTTCAGATCAATGGCCACGAAATATTTGTTCGGGTTGAAGGATTGGAAAAAAGGAGAAGAATCTTTCCAGTACTTGGCCCAATAGCTTGCTGTTCTCCAAGGATCCCCTTCCTCGGGCTCCTCGACCTTGATGACTTCCGCCCCAAACAACGCCAACCACTTTGAAATCACAGGACCAAAGATGACGTGGGCCAGATCAAGAACCCTGATCCCTTTTAGGGCTTCCGGCTTCTCGGCAATTCTTGACTGATCAAAAATCTCATTCGTATAAGAAAAATAGTCTTCGAGCACCCGTTCTCCTCCTCTAATGAGGTTTCAAGCTGAGGTTTCAAGCCTTCGACCACTCATTTGTCCTTGACCCCTCGAACCCTTGAACCCAATATGCTAAATTCCCAAATAAGCCTTTCTGATATGCTCACTCTGCAAAATCTCTTCGCTGGTATTGTCCATCACCACTCGGCCGTTTTCCAAAACGTACCCGCGATCGGCTACTCTCAGCGCCTGCTGCACATTCTGCTCGGACAGCAGAATAGTGACTCCCTCTTGACGGAGAACCCGGATGGTATCGAAGATCTCCAGAAGAATCCGCGGGGCGAGCCCCAACGAAGGCTCATCCACCATCAGAAGCTTAGGAAGCGCCATCAACCCCCGCCCGATCACCAACATCTGCCTCTCCCCTCCGCTCAGCAGGCGCGCCTGATTATTTCTCCGGTCCTTTATGATCGGGAACAATTCAATGACTCGCTCCAAAGAATGATGCCGTACTTTCCATGCCTCCTTCTGACCCGAGGCTCCCATCAGAAGATTCTCCCAAACCGTCAGGTAGGGGAAAATCTTTCCCCCCTCCGGAACCTGAATCAGGCCGAATTCCACCCGCGCACTGGGATGCAAATGGTCAAAGGAAGTGTTGAGAAAGGATATCCTTCCGGACGTAGCCTTCAGCAACCCGGAAAGGGTCTTCAACAGCGTCGTCTTCCCGGCCCCGTTCGACCCCAGCAAAGCTACGCACTCTCCTTTTTCTACATGAATTCCTACGCCATAAAGGACTTGCACGAGACCGTAGGAGACATTGACATTTTCTACCTTAAGCAATTTTCTCCCCCAAATAGGCTTCTATGATCTTTGGATCGTGGACGATTTCTTGCGGAGGACCGCTGGCAATCTTTTCACCGTAGTGAAGGACGATGACTCGTTCCGTGGCCTCCATAATTACCTTCATAACATGCTCAATCCAGAAAATCGTGATGTGGTATTCCTCGATCATCCGGCGCACCAACTTTATGGCGCGGCTGGCTTCCCCCGGGTTGAGCCCGGCCATGACCTCATCAATCATGATCAACTTCGGGGTTGTGGCCAAAGCCCGGGCCAACTCCAACGCCCTCAGTTCATAGAGCGTAAGATCCCGGGCCAGCGTATTCCTCTTGCCAAACAACCCCACAAACTCCAGACAATGGGAAGCATCCAGCAGACCATCGCTATAACTCATATGCGGCCTGTGTTTTCCGCAAAGAACCCCCACAGCCACGTTGGCCAACGCGGTTAAATCCGGAAAAGGACGAGGGATCTGAAAGGTGCGGCTGATCCCCCGGCGACATATTTTGTGCGGCCGAGCGCCTGTTATGTCCGCCCCGTCGAACTCAATCCTGCCGGAAATGGCTTTATGATAACCACTGATCAGATTCATTAACGTTGTTTTTCCTGCCCCGTTGGGACCGATCAAACCAACGACCTCGCCTTTCTCAATAGACAAACTGACCTTGTGAACCGCCACCAATCCCCCAAAGCTCTTGGTCAAATCTTGAATCTTCAGCAGCATTTCTCAACTTCCCTTTATGGTAAATCCTATGTTGACTTCAGGGCTCAACGCTTCCGGACCCGGATGGTCGGATAATACTCTCTATACTTATGCCTCCGATAGAGCCCGTACAAACCCTCCCGCAGGGTGGAGAGCATGATCAGCAGAACAAAGGGGAATACGATGTAGTGGACCGGCCCCAGGATCGTCAAAGCCTGCTCCAGAAAAGCTACAAAATATGCTCCGACAATGCTTCCGTACAGCTCCCCACGCCCACCGATCATGACAATAAGAAGAATCTTGACCATAAAGGGGAGATGCAGATAGGTAATTCCAGAAAACGTACCATAATAATGGGCGGCAAACCAACCCGTCACGGCAATCATCACCGAGGTGACGGTAAAGCACAGAATCTTCCACCCGTTGATGTTCAACCCACAGGTTTCGGCTACATCCTCATCATCATTGATCGCTGCCTCATAAAGACCGATCCGGGACCGCAAAACTTTGTCAACGATGTACAGAGAAAGCAACATGAGCCCTAAAGAAAAATAACAAGAAACAAGATAGTTCGTCCGAATCTTGCCAAAATTTACCAGAGGAGCAATCCCGCTCAAACCTGTTTCTCCCTTGAAAACATCCGTATACACATAAGTAAATTCCAAAAAAATTAGCGGTAACACCAGAGTAATCAACGAAAAATACAAACCCTTTGCAATGGTGGTCAGCGGACTCAAAGCCAAACCAAAGCCCAATCCTAGAAGAATGACGATTCCTAAAGTCTGCCAAGGACCCCACCCCAAATGGATGCTGAGCAAAGCAGCCGCGAAACCTCCAATGCCCACGAAAAATTGGGGTCCAAAATTCATCCGGCCAATGCCGACCATCTGCCAGGCCAACGGAATGGCGACAGCAGCGTAAATGTTTGCCGTGGTCAATAAGGTTAGATAATCAGGCTTGCTTATAATGACTAGAGGGAGCAAAGCCAAACCAGCCACAGCCAGCAAAGGATTTCTCCAGTACCGGGGCTCGATTGCCCATTCCAACTTCAAGTCTCTGATGTGAAAAACCAGACGCGCTCTCTTATGCTCGATCCGCATTCGCTCACCATAAGGACTCACTTTTGGCAATCCCTTCCGGTCGGAAGATCAATACGACAAACACTGTGATTAAGGTCGCTAACCCCATCATCCGGGGGTTGACGGAAAAAGCCACGGCCGAAGACAGAAACCCCACGATGTAACTGGCCATGATACTCCCCCGAATATTCCCCAAACCCCCGAGAATCGCCACCAGAATCGAGGTCATCATCAATGGCAGACCCAAAGAAGGTTCGATCGACCAAACAGGAGCAATGACCAGAATACAAATGGTCGGAGGAATGACCGAAAGAACCATGGCCAGGGCATAAATCCTCCCCACGTTCGCTCCCATCAGCTCGGCAGATTCTCTATCTTGACTGACCGCCCGGATCACCAATCCTCTCTTCGTTTTCAATAGGAACAACACGAAAACTGCTGTGGTGACGATCGCCACCCCGCTGGCGATCAGCATCTGGATGGGGATGGAAGCCGGGCCAATCTTCACCGCTCCCGGCAGGATCGTGGTGGGCAGATTGACCCCGGCCGTCACAGGATAAAAGAAATTTGCCGCTTCTTCGACGATCAGAGCAATCAAGATAAGCGAGGTCAGAAGGAGTTCCTCTTGCTCGATATAACGCTTCACCACGGGAAAATAAATGATCCCCAGGGTAAACAGGGTCTGAATGACGAACATCCCGATCACAGCAGGGACGAGGCCGAAGTGGAACTCCTTCATCAGCATCCACATGCCATAAACCGCCACAACAAAGGTAACCCCATATCCCATGTGGAAGACCCGCAAAACCCCGCATACCACCGAAAACCCGAGGGAAATGAGGAGATACAAAGAGCCCAGCACTATGGCGTAGATGAGAATGAACTGAATCGTATCCATCATTTCTCTCTCAGATTTGATTTTTTAACAACCTGCTGGGCTTGCTCTTTTTCAGTAAATAGCTCTATCTTTGTGCAGCCTTCGCCCTTAACTCCTTCACATGGATGAACCCGTCATTGGGATTGGCCAATTTTCTAATTTCCTCGCTGAATACGGCCGTGTATTTCCCGTTCTCTTGGAATTGGCCCAATGGGGTCGGATGGTAAGGGTAGCCCTTCACCGGATCATGGCACTTATCAAATTTCCACTTCCAAAATCCTCTCTGGACTTCTACGCTCTCCAGCGCCTTGATGAGGGCCCCCACATCATTGACCCGGCCCGCCTTCTCGACGGCAGCCTTTATGATCCAGGGCCCGTCATAGGCCCCATACGTGGAAGCGATCAGCCCGGCGCCTCTTTTATTGAGTTCGGTTAAAAAAGATAAGCTCTTGCCCGTAAAAGGGATGCGCACCTCCGGCCAGGTGGAAACCCAACCCAAAGCAGCCCCCCCCGTCATATTCCAAAAAGCGGCATAACTACAGGCCCCGCTCTGGGCGATGAAATCCAAATTTTTCGCCGCTGATTCAGACCATTGTTTGGCCAAAGTGACCGTATCGGTATACCCGGTGATCCAATAGATGGTATCCGCCCCTGAGGCGGCAATTTTTTCCAGGGTTGGCAGAAACATCTTTTCCCCGATGGCGCTTTTAGCCTGATAAACAACCTTCACCCCTTTTTCTTCAAGAAAGTCCTTGAAGGGAGGATATTTCCCCGGGAGCCCCTTCACATACGGTTCGGTCCACCCGATGTCTTCAATCAACAGAGCCAGCTTTTTGGTGCCGATCACTTCTGTGAACATGGTCCAGAATTTCAACTTCGGATCATAACTGTCGCCGGACTTGGGGTAGACGCGGAAAAAGAATTTATATTTGTCATAGTTGGCGCAAACGGTCTCCGTGGGGCCATCATGCGCTGTCCAGAAGGCAAACTGCAGGTGCGGGAACTCCTGCATCATCTTGGCAGCCTCTTGCATGCAGGCGGTAGTTCCTTCAGTTCCTTCGGTAAACACAACCAGGCATTTCTCGCTCATCACTAATTTCTTATAGGCGGCCACGGCCAGAGGAACTTCTCTCTTCCAATCTTCCACGATCAACTTTACGGGTCTCCCGAGAATGCCACCTTCTTTGTTCAGTTCGTCAACGCTGATTTCCATAGAGATTTTGTTGCTCAATCCGTAAGGGGCCGATAAGGCTGCTATCAGCCCAATCTTTATCGGCTCTTTTTCTGCGGAGAAGCACCACTTTCCCTGGACGAGGATCAAGGAAATAGCCAGAAAACCAAAGATCATAAAATTTTTTTTGTCCATACCCGACCTCCTTTTCTTGAGTTTTTTGCTCGTTGCTGTTTCCCCAAAGGGTTCAGGGAAACGGTAACTCCACGACTTTATCCATATCCTCTTCCGCTTGTTAACAACCCAGTGATAGCATTTTTTCCACTTCCGCCTTTCGCAATCTTTATCATCCGTTGTACTATCGATGTCTTAAGGTCTACCAGTCTTTCAAACGCTTGGGATTTCTCGCCCGAGAGGCAAACCCTCGTTGGTAAGAAACAACTCGTAAATCTGTCCCAGCATATCGTCTAAACCATTCAGCAGGCACGGGTTTATGCTATTTGGCCATCCTTCTCAGTCGGGTTGGAAGGTATACCTCAAGGTTAATTACTTAAGAGAATAAAAGCCTGGCATCGCTTTTTGGATCCCAGGCTTTTCGAATTTCTCTCCACCTTTTTGCTCCTGATATAGTGGTAAAGCAAAAGAGAAATTAAAGGTGAAAACTATTTGAATTTCTTCGGGGATTTGGGTCATTAACTTTTAGGCAGGTAATACTTTATTATACCCCTGATAAAGTTGTCAAGGTTTTCTAGAGAATAAATTTCTTTTTCGCGCGATTCGGAGCGTGATATTGAACTCGCTCTATTTCTGCTATGGCCTCCGGGGCTTTGATCAAAATTTCTACATCCTTATTGTATTTCGTACTTCGTCGACGGCGGCCTTCAGGATCCACCGACCGCCAAATGCACCGTGAGTGGACGAAACCATGCCAACTCCTTTCTTGCGCCACTCGTTCGTAAAGGGCAAGCTTTTTTCACTGGAAGGAATGAGTACCACAGGATTGAGCCAAGAGCAATCCAGAGCAGTTCCTCCGGTCATATTATAGGCAGTAGCATCACTGCATGATCCGCTCATGGTGATCAGATTGATGTCGTTAGCCTTAGATTCAGCCCGTTGTTTGACCATGGTGATCATATCGGTATAACCAGTGATTCAAATAACCAGCGATCCAATATGTGGTCTCTGCAACGGAGGCTACAATTTTCTCAAAGGTTGGGACAAACATCTTTTTGCCGATTGCGCTTTTGGCCTGACAAACAACCTTCACAAAGTTGTGACTCTATAGCACCATTCCTTCTGGCGACGCAGCGCCTTCACCTGCCGCCTTGCGGACATTCCGTAGCACTCGGATAGATAGTCTTTCCAGGGATATATTTATGCGTAGCAATCGATGTAGCGTGGATCGATTGTCGGATAGGATGCGTGAAATGCCCTGGGAACGATTAACCTCTTACGCTGATCGGACGCCCCATGAATCCTTCTCGCAGACGGTCCCAATAGTTCTTGTAAGGCGTAAGGATTCGGAAGAGGCCGTCTTCGTACTTTGTCTCAACCTTCCCAAGGTCTACATCATGATCCAGGAGAAAACAGCCTGAATACTCTGTACCGTTCTTCGGAGCCGAAATGCAGAAACTATCCTCCTTTATATCGAGGGATATTTTTTCTCCTCGACATCCGGCAGCCTCAGGTCGATTTCGAGCTGCTCCCGGTTTATGTCATGCAGCACCGTAACGATAGGAGTAATTATTGTTCTTCCCATCAAAAACGCCTCTCTTTTTTTTAAAATCGTGATCGGATCTTAGAAATTCAAGTCTTTTCACCGGCACCAGCCGACGGCAGACAGTTTTTGATAACCTGATACTCTCATAGTCGTTTCAAAGGGGTAAACTGCTGCGAAGCTTTAGATTGCGAACAATGCCTCGGCGACAAGGGGTGTGATGTCGAGAATGCGGATTTTTGGAGAACGGACCTGCGGCAAGGTGTTTGTAATCAGTACCTCTTTTATGGGCAAGCGGTTAAGATGATCCCTTGCTTCTCCGGAAAAGATTCCATGAGTCGCAGCCAGGCGGATGCTACTTGCGCCGTTTTGGGAGACGAGCCTGACGGCCTCAGGAAGAGTTCCGTCCGTATCAATTATCTCGTCCAGAATGAGGACATTCTTCCCTCGAACGTCTCCATGGAGTTTTCTTGCGATGGCCACATTCGGTTTGGGACGCACCTTTTCAATCACTGCCAGACTGGGTTTTGGTTTCAAGAGCTTTTGAAGCTTTCCCGCCCGTGATACAAAACCTGCGTCGGGCGAGACGATCACATCGGGAGGGCGTTTGGCGAGGCGATTGGAGATTAAAGGTAAAGCAGACCACTCTGTTACGAACGGACGGAAGGTTTTGCGTATCAAGTCGCTATGAACATCGAAGAGGATGAGTTTAGAGGGATTCATTCTCTGGAGCGTTTCAATGACCATCCTTCCAATGCTTCCCTCTCCGGGTCGCACCGGTCTGTCCTGCCGCGCGTAACCAAGGTAGGGAACAAAAAAGACGGTATTCCGCGCACCATTCTCACAGGCAAGATGATGGAAGGCTAAGATTTCAAACAAAGACTCCGGGTCTGGAAGAACTGAGGCGATGAGCACAACCGATTTTCCTCTCACGTCCTCCCTTAAGCGATATCCACGCTCCCCGTCCGCAAAGGAGTAGGATTCATACCGTCCGATCTTGAAGCCGTATTTCCTGATATTACGGAACAGGTGCCTTGCTGAGTCGGCGAGAAAGAGCTCCATCAAATCCCCCGCCATGACCACTTCCTCATGCGGCCAGAGACCAGCGGGACCAGTGACGTCGCAAAATAGCTGCGGCTTCCTCGTCACTTACCTGGTCATAGTTTTGGTACCAGGCACCCACAGCACGAAAGGATGCAGGCGTAGAAAGGAAAACGACGTCATCTGCAAAAGCCTTCAGCATCTCAGCGCTTTCACGAGAGGCCACAGGTGTTGCTGCCACTAAATGACTGGGGCGACGTTGACGGACGCTTTCCAGAGAAGCGCGGAAAGTGTACCCTGTAGCGATCCCGTCGTCCACGACAATCACTGTCTTGCTGGCAACCTCCGGATCGGGCCTGCCATTGCGATAAAATCGCAACCGTCGCTCAACTTCCTCCTTCTGGAAGGTGATCTCACGGTTTAGATAGTCTTGACTTGCGCCGACGGTGCGAACCAGGCCTTCGTTAAGAAGGATGTGATTCCCGTTTACCACCGCCCCAATGCCAAGCTCAGGCTGATAGGGGGTCCGGAGCTTCCTTGCGATGATGATGTCCAGGGCTGCGGAGAGGGCTTTTGCCACTTCGTCGGCCACCACAAGACCGCCCCGCGGAATGCCCAGAATTAACGTGTGCTCACCCCGGTAGCCTCGTTTCATAAGCGCTCTGGCGAGCCGACGGCCCGCCTCGCGACGATTTTCAAAGGCTATCGTTTTCATTTATGTTTTTTATCCTCCGAAGCATCATTCAATGATCTTCTTCCACTATTAAATTGTAGGACGACTTTCTCACACAGTCAAACAGGGGGAGCTCAACGTTTTCTTGGGAGGTTTGTTCTTCTTCAGATTCGCAAGTTTCTTTTTCCAGTTTCTTCAGCCTCTCCGATTCGCATCCCTCACCTAAAACCTCAGAAAGGCAGAACGTGTATCCCTTATACCCGAAATGGAAAGAGCATAAGCCGCTCAATAGGCAGGTGGATTCTTTTTGGCTCATCAACATTTTGAAGAGATTCTTCCTTCCCATCCTACGTAGCTCTGATCTCACCAAATGGAAATTCATTGCGGCCCTAAGATTAAATTCGGATAAACTTGGATTTTTTAAGAGAGGGTGTATTCTTTCTCTACCAACGTATTTGAAAAGGAGTGGAAAGGGAATAGAGTGAACTCCGCATTTTTGCTTTCGAAAGATAGTATTTTTGGAATGGGTCAGGGATTTCAAGGACCGCCGGGGTGAAGAAGGAGGACGTGCACCGGTTGGGCCCGGCGCCTTTCCGTCAACCTCAAGACCCTCGTTCATCTGATGAATGAGGTGGAGAAGCTGAATCGCTAATCTTCTCCGCGTAAATCCTCAGGGAGGAGTTCCAGCCCAATTCGCCAGAACAAACTCTTTGGTGCTTGTTCTAACAACCACAGGGATAATACGAATCAATTTAGAACAAAAGACTTCATTCTTCGACAATGATCGCCTCCACGGGGCAGGAAGTCGCCGCTTCTTTAACTTTTTCCTCAAGGTCTTTAGGAACATTCTCCTCCTTAGCTACGGCTACATCCCCCTGCATTTCAAAGACCTCAGGGCAAACCTCCACACATGTTTCATCCCCCACGCAGGTTTCTTTATCGACTCGCACCTTCATGTTTTTCCCCCTTTCGGTTATTTGGCTCCCCAACCCCTGTGAATCGCGTGCAAATTACAAGAAATAGGTTTTTCTACACCGAGGGCATTCAAGGTAGTCGAAGTATTTGTTGTAATTTGGCTGACTTTCGATTACCCCTTTGCCAGGTTCATATACTTTCTCACCGCAATCGCAAATCAAGCCACTGCCTTCGATATTGCTTTTTATGTCCTCTCGGCTTTCTACTCCCATTACAGATCCCTCCTCAGATAACATTGCCCATTATCATCAGAGATGTCAACAAAAAAGTTTTATTTCTCATTCCACGCTCCCTCCGAGGGGGGAAGATATGGAAGAAACGCGAATCCATATCCTTGTATTCCCAATGTCTTCTTTGGCTTTCACGAAATGACGGGTACACCTTAAGGCAGGATCAGCCTCCTTTGTGCCTTTCGATCCCAAAGTTGAGAGCAAGAATAGCATTTGAAGGAAAGTTGGAAGATAGGAAGGACTTAAATGTATCTTGTGTAGTGTTCCATGATCAGGCTTTCGTTGATTTTCAAAGGAATCTGTGCCCTTTCAGGAATGGAGAGAAGTTTCCCTTTGAGGTTCTCCCGATCCGCTTCAAGGTAGGGAAATATTGGTCGGGCAGGACTTCTTGCCAATCCCTCCTCTACCGGAACCATTTTCTTGCTCTTCTCCTTGAGTTCAACCACTTCTCCCGGCCTCAGGGCATATGAAGGGCGGTCGACCTTTCGGCCGTTCACCAGGGCATGCCCATGGACGACCAGCTGTCTGGCAGCTATCAGAGTCGGGGCAAACCCGAGTCGATACACAACATTATCCAATCTTCGTTCAAGGAGGCTCGGGAGTGTTTCAACCCGGATGCCTGGTTTTTTAAAAGCTTCTTTTACGTAATTTCTAAACTGCTTTTCGGAGACCCAATAAGAGAATCTCAACTTCTGTTTCTCCATCAGGCGCTTCCTAAACTCGCTCATTTTCCTCCGAAGTTCAGGATGCATTCCCGGCGGAGTCTTCCTCCTCAAGAGGGCGCAACGATCGGACCCACACCCGGAGAAGTTTAACTGTCTACATACTTTGCAGCGTGACCCCAAGTAACGAGCCATTCTTATCTCCTTAAAAAAATTATAAGTCTAAACCTCCGCCATTTCAAAGGAGGAAGGAAGAGATTGAAATTGCGGATTAGTCCACTCCTATTATTTTGGCGAGTGCTGAGGTGGAAAGCGTTTTAACAAAGGGAATCATCCTTAATTCCCCTCCGACGGTTTCTGCCTGGCGCTTTTTCTCTTCCGCATAAGGATCGTTTTCTGTAACCGCGATAATGTCCGGTTTGATTTTCATCACCAGATTCGTATATTCAATATCATTTTCCATCATCGGCAGCACGACGACCAAATCCACACAAATAAGGGCAGAAAGCATTTCTGCCCTTATTTCTTGAGTGAAGATAGGCCTATTTTTTCCCTTAAGCTTCTTCACTTTTTCGTCGTTTTCTAACAGGATGACTAAGTAATCCCCCATTTTTTTTGCTTCAGAGAGAAACTGCACATGACCGATATGGAGGATGTCAAAGCATCCCCCGGCAAGAACGACTCTTCTTCTATTCTCTCTCTGGAGAAACGTTTCTAATTCCTGCAGAGTGACAATCCTCGCCATAAGGTCGACCATCGACTAAGAGGTGATTTCGAATATCCAAGATCCGTCAAGCCAAGAAATTATAGCAGTTTATGTTTTCTTGATAAATCTTTTTCTCCATGTGCCTATGAGAGAACCGTGTGCTTTGTGAGTATGGGCCCATCGTCGGGGAAGCTTTTCCAATTGCAAATGACTCCTCCCCCCCATCAAACGCTTCAGGGTGAATCGGATCGGTAACCACGAAAACCCATCCGCTGTCCGAAAGAGTCAAGACTCAAAGAAATAGATCAGAGGAGGGTGTAGACGATTCTGGCCGCATTATAAGCGTCGTCGACACCGCGGTGATGGGTTCCTATCAATTCGAAGCCAATAAGGGCGAGGGCCTTGTCCATGTCGATCTCTTCGGTCAGACGATGTTTGATCCCGAACAATGTCTTGACGTTGATATGTCTTGAACCGAAAGGGTAAGGAACGTTCTTCAGTCGGCATTCCCTCTCAAACTGGCGCCTGTCGAAATCTCCATAACTTGCCCATACCCGCTTCTTCGTCTGATATTCGTCCTCGAGTTTCATGCAGGCTTCTCTGAACTCGATCCCTGTCTCAACGACCTCCTGCGTCAACGTCGTGAGCCTCGTGCAGAACTCGCTCACCACGGAATAGACAGGCCTGATGAGAATACTCTGTCTCTGGGTGATTTCACCGGACCCGATATCGAGCAAACAGACGCCCGCCTCGATGACCTCCATGATCTGGTCTCTCTGGCGCTTTTCCCAGCAGGTCGTCTCAAGATCCACAACCACAATCTTGTCGAGTCCACTCCTTCCCA
>Ga0326728_10004578_pt1 | contig 40582 bp, 29 predicted proteins | sample MB3enrmetagenome_FD_207602 | JGI IMG/M metagenome (GOLD analysis project Ga0326728, IMG submission 207602) | Lab enriched peat soil microbial communities from McLean, Ithaca, NY, United States - MB31MN | ecosystem: Environmental > Terrestrial > Soil > Wetlands > Peat | place: USA: New York... | reverse complement strand
ATATCGCCGGAGTTCCTATAGCCGTTTCGCTCGCATTTGCGGCGGCATGGCTGGCGGGATTGTTCGCGCTGCTGGAGGCCTGCTGCGGGGCCGGTGTGGCGCTTTTCGGTCTTGCGGCCATGCTGGGATTCGGGGATTTTTCATCCTATGCGACACAGCAGATGGCGGATCTGCCGCTGGGGTATTACGCCATGATGGCGCTCGGTCTTGCTGCTGTTGCGGTGCTTGGCAATGCCAGAAAATGCGGGATTTTTGTTGCGGCCGGGCTTTTCGCCGGTTGCGCGGCGTTCATGAAAGTTGAAGGCATGGTGTTTTTCGGCGTGCTTGGCGCTGCGTTGTGGGCTGTTGCGTGGCAAGACGACAAGCGGCATTCTGTGCGCGTTGTCGCGGCGTTTTGCGCGGCGGCGATGCCGCTGATGCTTGCAGCTCTTTTGTCGAGAGGCAGTTCCAAAGCCTGTACTTATATGACGCCTTATACCGCCGCACAGATGTTTGCGCGCGCACAAGGCCTGCTGCGCGGCTACTTTTGCGGCCAGTACGGCCTGCGTATGCTGGGATTAATAGAGACTGCGGCTTTCGCGCTTCTGTCTTTCCCGGTTGCCGTCGCGCGGGGCAGCAGCGGACGCAAGGCCGTATATATGTGCATGGGTGTTTTTGTCGTAATGAACGCCGCGCTTTTATTCGGCGGGATACAGTCCGATCTTTTGGTTGAAGACTTCATATCGATGGGGCTGGACAGAATGCTTTTGCAGATGTACGGTATTCTGGTTTTTTCGGCGTTGTTGTCATATGGACTCGGACGCAAACCGGTTCGGCAATTAATCAATGCAAAATCATGCTGACTTGGCGGCATGATTTTTTGTATCTTAAAATCAGTAAATTCACTAGTTTTTGAGGATGCCTCATCATGGCTAAAATGAAAATAAATGAAGCGGTGCTTAAAAAAACCGCACAGCGCTGCAAAGAGCGCAAGATAACGATACCTACTTTCAAACAGATGCGCGATCCGAAACTGGTCCCGCAGAAGATTAAAAACCGGATGAAAAACGTCGGCCTCTGGGACGTCGAGCCGGTAAACCTTTTCCGCATCAACTGGCATAACGACGTAAAAACCGGTCTTTTCGGCGGAGTTAATTATCTCGAGCTGCCCTCGTCTCTGACCGGCACGAAGGCGCGCATAGTCGGCCTCATCGGCAAATATTTCCCGACGGGCGCGCACAAAGTGGGCGCGGCGTTCGGCTGCCTCGCTCCCAGACTTGTAAGCGGCGAATTTGACCCTACTTCGCAGAAAGCCGTGTGGCCGTCCACCGGCAACTACTGCCGCGGCGGCGCATTCGACAGCGCGCTGCTCGGCGCGACCGCCGTCGCCATTCTGCCGGAAGGCATGAGCCGCGAGCGTTTCGAGTGGCTCAAATCCATCGGCGCGGAAGTGATAGCCACGCCGGGCACCGAGTCGAACGTAAAGGAAATTTACGACAAGTGCTGGGACATCAAAAAGAACCGCAAGGACTGCGTAATCTTTAACCAGTTCGAGGAGTTCGGCAATCCCACCTGGCATTACCATACCACCGGCCCGGCGATGGAAGAGGTTTTTAACAAAATCGCCAAAGGCAGCACCCGCCTTTCCGGTTTCGTTTCCGCCACCGGTTCCGCCGGCACCATCGGAGCGGGCGATTATCTAAAGAAGAAATTCTCCGGCGTGAAAATAGCGGCCTCCGAGGCGCTTCAGTGCCCCACGCTGCTCCTCAACGGTTTCGGCGAGCACCGCATAGAAGGCATCGGCGACAAGCATGTGCCGTGGGTGCATAACGTGCGCAACACCGACATGGTGACCGCCATAGACGACGAAGCCTGCATGAGGCTGCTGCGTCTCTTCAACGAGCCGGAAGGCAAAAAGACCCTCGCCGCGTACGGCGTGCCTGCCGAAGTGATAGACAATCTTCATCTTCTCGGCATTTCCGGCATATCCAATATGCTGTCGGCGGTAAAGCTCGCCAAGTACTACGAGCTCGGAGAGAACGACGTGATTTTCACGATGTTCACCGATTCCTCCGACATGTACAAATCCCGCGTGGCCGAACTTGCCGCCGAGCGCGGCAAGTACACGCACGACAACAGCGTGGCCGATATGGAGCGCCGCCTGCTTGGCGCCACGGTGGATTATGTGCGCGAGCTTTCCTACACGGACCGCAAGGCGCTGCACAACCTTAAATATTTCACGTGGGTGGAGCAGCAGGGCCGCACCTCCGACGAGCTGCGCCGCCTGTGGGAACCGGAATTCTGGGACGAGACATTTGCGCAGGTCGAAGAGTGGGACAAACTGATAGAACAGTTCAACGCGCTGGCGGGGAACTGACGCAAACGATTACCGGCCATGGCCACGCGACGTCGCTGCGTGGCCATGCTATTGAGCGTCACCTAAATAATGCCCTATGCGACTGATACGATTTTGCAGCGAAACAAGGAGGCCGCTCTACCGAACTGCTTTAGTGGATGGCGGCATTTCCTCGCATGTATGGCTCGGTCACGATGAATACAGCATACTTCCCGTATGGTGTGTTCAGCGCGACGCGGTTGCAGCGCAAAAGCGGCCAGCCCTCCGGTCAAGCCCGCAGGGCTTGCCTCCGGGCACAGCTCGGCATTTTTGTTTCATCAAAAATGCCTGCGTTCTTGCGCATTGCCCCCGGCAATGCTCACCTTCGGGGAGGCCCGCCCTCGGGAACCTGCGCGTCGTTGCGTCTGTTCACCGTGCAGGAAGCACGCTTTCACATCCGCGCCTAGCGCAGGTTCCGATTTCGGGCCTTCGCATAGGGCATTATTTAGGTGACGCTCAATAAATGAGAGGATAAAAATGGACAACCAGTTTCTTACGAAAGCCCAGCTGCAAGCCGAAATAGACAAATGCGAATACTGCGCGGAAAAGCCGTGCAAAAAAGCCTGTCCGGCGGACTGTTCGCCCGCCGATTTCATCCTTGCCGCAAAATGCGGCGAAAAATCAGATTTCAAGCGCGCCGCCGCGCTTATCATGGGCAGCAATCCTCTCGGCGGAGTATGCGGCGCGGTATGCCCGGACTGGCATTGCATGAAAGCCTGCTCCCGCGCGGGTTTCGACGCGCCGGTGAACATTCCCGCCGTGCAGGCGACAATAGTTGCGCGCGCGCGCGAACTGGGCGTGATGCCGGAATTTTCCGTGAAGAAACCAAACGGCAAAAAAGTCGCGGTGATCGGCGCGGGTCCCGCCGGACTGGCCGCAGCCTCCGTGCTGGCGCAGGAAGGCTGCAAGGTGGAGATATTCGAGGCGGAGAAGGAATCGGGCGGCATGTGCAATCTTATTCCGGCCTATCGCCTCGATGCCAAAATAGCGGCGCAGGATATCGCTTTTGTAAAAACGCTGGGCGCAATTTCCATAAAGCCGGGCAAGGAAATAAAAGAGCCCGCCGCCCTTCTCAAAAAAGATTTCGATGCGGTAGTAGTGGCCAACGGCGTGCTTGCGCAGGTGAAACTAAATATTCCCGGCGAGAACGCCGCCGTGGAAGGGCTTGAGTTCCTTAGGAACGCAAAAAAATACCAGCCGAAAGGCAAAACGATAGCCGTAGTGGGCGGCGGCGCCGTGGCGGCGGACTGCGCGGTGACGGCGGTGAATCTCGGCGCAAAGCATGTCGAGATGTACACTCGCAAAAATATCGGCGACATACAGCTTTCGCGCCGCGAGATGGAAGCCATACTCGGCCACGGCATAAATATAAACGGTCGCAGCCGGCTTACCGAAATAAAGACCGTTAAAGGAAAAATTTCAGGCATAAGCGCGGTGCGGCTCGATGAAAAATCAAAGGACATAAAAGGCACCGAACACTACAGGCCGGAGTTTGACCTTGTAGTGCTGGCGCTAAAGAATCTGCCCGTTTTCGAGGATAAAAAAGAGGATGGCGTCTTTTTCGCGGGCGACGCGAAAAACGGCGCGACCACGGTGGTGGAAGCCGCCGCTTCCGGCAAAAACACAGCGCTGTGCGTGATGGCGTTCCTCGAAGGCAAAAAAGCGCCGGTCATCGAAAAGAACGTAAAAAGCAGCCATGTGCTGCCGGGACGCAATCTGTTGCCGGTGCCGGTGGATGCGCAGTTTTTCGGCAAGCCGATAGCCTCGCCGTTCCTGATTTCCGCCGCTCCGCATTCCGACGGTTACGAGCAGGTGAAACTCGCCTACGAAGCGGGCTGGCCGGGCGTGGTGATGAAGACCGCTTTCGACAATGTGCATATCCACATCCCGTCGGAGTATATGTTCGCCTTCACGCAAAACACCTACGCCAATTGCGACAACGTGTCCGGGCATCAGCTTGACCGCGTGTGCCGCGAGGTGGAAAGGCTGCGCCGCGAATTCCCGGACCGGCTGACGATGGCTTCCACCGGCGGGCCTGTCACCGGCGACGACGAGCATGACAAGCGCGGCTGGCAGTCCAACACGCGCAAGCTGGACGCCGCCGGAGCATGCGGCGTGGAATACAGTCTTTCCTGCCCGCAGGGCGGCGACGGCACCAAGGGCGACATAGTTTCGCAGGACGCCGAACTGGCCGCGAAAATTGTGGACTGGGTCATGGAAGCCAGCGAACCCGGTACGCCGAAACTTTTCAAGCTCACCGCCGCGGTTACCGCGATATACCCGATAATAATGGCGCTTAAAGCCGTGTTCGACAAATATCCGAACAAGAAAGGTGGTGTGACTCTGGCAAACTCTTTCCCGTCGCTCGGTTTCCGCAAGGGCGAAAAGAAAAACTGGGAGGAGGGCGTGGTCGTCGGCATGAGCGGCGAGGGCGTCATTCCGATAAGCAATCTTACGCTGGCGAAAGTGTCCGGCCTTGGCGTTTGCGTGTCGGGCAACGGCGGGCCGATGGATTATCGCTCGGCGGCAAATTTCCTAGCGCTCGGCGCGCAGACCGTGCAGTTCTGCACGATAGTCTACAAGTACGGCTACGGCGTGATAGGCGATTTGAATTCCGGCCTCAGCCACCTGATGGAGGAGCGCGGGATAAAGTCCGTCAACGAACTGATAGGCATAGCTCTGCCAAAGCCGATAACCGATTTCGGCGCGCTTACGCCGGTGAAGAAAGTTTCTTCGGTGGATGCCGACCTGTGCCGGCATTGCGGCAACTGCACGCGATGCCCGTATCTTGCGATATCGCTAGACGAAAACAAAACGCCGGTTATAGACCCGTCGCGCTGCATAGGCTGCTCGATATGCGCCAAAAAATGTTTTGCCGGAGCTTTGTCGATGCGCAAGCGCAGCGCCAAAGAACTTGCCGCGCTTAAAGAGGAATAGGAGGTGGTAATGAAAGCGAACCAGACTCTGCTGATAAAAAATGCGACGGTGGCCACTCTCGGCGCAAACAACCGAGTGCTGCTGCGCCATGCGGTGCTTTGCACCGGAGATAAAATAACCGATGTCGGCCCGGATGAAAAATTCGCCGGCCAGTACGATAAAGTTATAGACGCGCGCGGCAGGGTGCTTATGCCCGGCCTTGTAAACGCGCATATGCATTTTTACAGCACGCTGGTGTGCGGCCTCGGCAAGGCCGCCCCGTCGTGCAATTTCACCGAGGTGCTGGAAAATCTGTGGTGGCGGCTGGATAAAAAGCTGCTGCTTCAGGACTGCTATTACAGCGCGCTTATCCCGCTTGTCGGCGCGGTGCGCCGCGGCTGCACGACGATAATAGACCATCACGCAAGCCCGTTCGCGGCGCGCGGTTCGCTTGCGATGATTGCAAAAGCCGTTAAAGAAACCGGCCTGCGCGCCTGCCTTTGCTACGAGCTTTCCGACCGCGACGGCAACAAGGTCGCCGAAGACGGCATAGAAGAGAATGTGGAATTTATAAAATATTGTCGTCAGCAGCGCGACCCGCAGCTTGCCGCGTTGTTCGGGCTGCACGCGGCTTTCACTATCGGCGACAGGACTATGGAGAAAGCCGCCCGCGCCGGGCATGAGATGGAGACCGGTTTCCATATTCATTGCGCCGAGGCGGCGTCGGATCAGGAGTTCAGCGTCAAAAATCACGGGATGCGCGTTGTCGAGCGGCTGCACAAGTTCGGCATACTCGGCCCAAAGACCATAGCCGCGCATTGCGTGCATGTGGACGCGCGCGAAATGGACATACTGGCGCAGACGCAAACCGCTGTTGTGCATAATCCTCAGTCCAATCTCAATAATGCGGTGGGTATAGCCGATGTCGTCGGTATGGTTAAAAAAGGCATACTCGTCGGCCTCGGCACCGATGCGATGACGGTGAACATGCTCGAGGAGCTGCGCGTCGCGCTGTGGGCGCAGCATCTGCGCCAGAACAATCCGGGCGCGGGGTTCGGCGAAGTTCTTTCCACGCTGCCGTTCAACAACCCTCAGATAGCGGCGCGCTGTTTTAATATGCCGCTTGGCGAATTGCGCGAAGGTTTCGCCGCCGACATGATAATAGTGGATTATCTGCCTGCCACTCCTTTTGATGCCGGGAATTTCCTCGGGCATCTGGCTTTCGGCATAGCGCAGGCGGATGTGGACACCACTATAGCCGGCGGCCGCGTGCTTATGGAGCACCGGCAGCTAAAGCTGGATATTGATCTCGAGGAGATGGCAAGGCGCTCCCAGGCGCTTGCCACATCCCTCTGGGAAAGATTCTGATTCCCTTCGGAAGATAATGAAAAGCCCGTCGGCAACGGCGGGCTTTTTTAGTGTCATTTTTATTAGCTAGAATATATAGGTTCCTAAATTATTCAAGGGGTGACAAATGACGGCAAACAGCATTGCTGTAAACAACAATCATGCCATGGCAAAGAATGCTCTGGCTGTAATGACGGCTTCCGTTTTTGTGGCGCTTATGGCGCAGGTTTCCATACCGCTGCCGTTTACTCCGGTGCCTTTCACCATGCAGACTTTCGCGGTATATATGATAGCGATCGCGCTCGGCCCCCGGCTTGGCGCAATGGCGATGGCCGCGTATATTTGCGAAGGCGCATGCGGCCTGCCGGTATTTTCCGGCGGCGCTGCGGGTGCGGCAAAACTGCTCGGCCCTACCGGCGGCTATCTGCTGGGGTTCGTTCCCGCCGCGTATGTGATAGGTATGCTTGCTGGCAAGGATGCGGGTAAACTGCGCGCGGTTGCCGCTTTTGTCTGCGGCGCGGCAGTGTTTTATGCGCTGGGGCTGGTGCAGCTTTCGCGCTTTGTGCCGTCCGCCTTCGTGCTTAAAGCCGGACTGTTTCCATTCATGCCCGGCGAAGTTGTGAAGTTTTTCCTCGCGGCGGGGGCGGTTCCGGTCGCCAAAAGACTGGTCTCCCGGCTGAACTGAGCATTCTTTCGTTTTGTCTAAAGCCCGCCCAACAGCGGGCTTTTTTGTGTGACTAAATGCCTGATGCCGTTTTATATAAAATGTGATACGATAAGATAAAAGAAGTTATACCCAAGGGGGACGCCATGTATTCGCGACCGTCTGATTTTAAAACTGTTTTTGCTCTCGCAATGCTGCCGTTGTTTGCCGCGCTTGCGTCGGCTTCGTCCAAAACCGTGGATTTTGAAGAAACCGGAGAGGGGCAGGCCTCCAAATACGAGCGTCCGGTGGACGCTCAGGAAAGAGCCGAGCAGGACGCGCTCTATAAAGCGCTCACCAAATCCGGCGTGGATGTTTTTTACGGTTATCATGACGCCATGAACTCAGGCAAGGACAACAGCCAGTTCGTGACCAGCGTGATGAACATTTTCGCCTCCGGCATGGCGCAGTACGAGCGCGAGGGCGATCCGGTATGCGCTCCGGGCGCGGACGAATCCGTGACCTGCACGGTAAAGCTCAAAGGCAAAGTGGTTTTCAAGGGCGAGGCGGATCCTAAATTCGATATGGATATAGACAGCGCAAAACCGAGCTATTGCGAGGGCGAGAAAGTTTCGCTCTCGCTAAAAACCACGCGCGATGCGTATCCGACAATAATCTCGGTGGACGAGGACAAGGAAAGCGTGCTGCTTTATCCCAACGAGCAGGACAAGCCGCAGGAATTAAAGGCGGGCGACGCTTTCGTTTTCCCCAAACCCGGGTTTGAACTGGTGGCGATACTGCCGGAAGGCAAGACTGAAAGCCAGGAACTTTTGCAGGTGATAATGACCAAAAAAGAGCCGCTTTTCGACGTGTCGGACACCAAGGCCAAAATGGTCGCGGGACACCGGTTGCTGAGTATGGGCGATTTCATGAAAACCGCCAAAATACTTTCAAAGATGAGCCGCGAAAAATGGACGATGAAGCTGCTGCCGTACCGCGTAGTAAAATGCAGTCCCGAGGGTGTCAAGTAGCGGGATTATAAATCGGGGGGAAAAACGTGAAAAATATAATTTGTTGTGTGCTGCTGACGCTGTGCCTGGGCGGTGTCTCCGGCGCGCAAAATTGGCAGGCCGACGATGCCGCGACATCGGGCGGGCGTCCGCTTATTCCCGCGCCGCGCCCGTTCAATCCGATGGGGCTTTATGTGCTCAAAGACGGGACATGGAGTATTGGGAAAATTGTCTGGTCCGCCGACTCCGGCACCATGGGCGTTTCCGGGCGTTGTGTTCTCCGGCAAATGCTTATTAATAAGGAGCAGGAGGACCATACAATACATGGCTCATGTCTCAATTCCATAGCCTATGATTCGACGACAAGCAGAATATTCGCGCTTCACTATGACAACACCATAACGGCATATGACTACGCTACAGCGTATCCTTTGCACAGCGTTAATACCGGCGATGCCGTCTTTATGGCTTACTATCCTGAAAACGGGATGATATATACCGTGGGGAAACAAGGTGCGATAAGGGTTTATACGAGCGATCTTGAACTGGTGTCAACTTTCCAAATGCAGGGCATTTCGGATCTTATCAATGATCCTCCTGTGGCGATATCGGGGCATTATATCGCGATGGCGTCTCATCAGAATAAAATTTATGTTTTTGATATAAATACAGGGCGCGAAACCGTTTTATTGAATGGTCTCGATGCTGAAGTCTCGGCATTGAGCGGCAGTCCGTCTTCCAATTACGGCGAGTGGGGCATTGGTTTGGAAAACGGTCTTGTCATTCTTGTGGATGAGACTGGAAAAATTATTGCGCACGACGGCAGTTTTAATGATGAAATCACGGGTGTAGCCGTTTCTTCCAAGGGGAAACCGAGCCTGCTTGCGGCGGGGGATGCAAACGGTGAAGTGAAGCTTTTTTCTTTGCCGGACATGCATATTTATAAAGATTTCAATACAGTTACCACAAGGGTAAAATATCTGGCGTTCTCTCCCGGCAACACACTGCTGGCAATAAACTGGTCGGATCTCTCGGTTTATATCGACTACGCAAATCCCGCCTATGTCAGGGCAGCTTCGGCCCAACTGCTGGATGACTATGGTAACGAGACCGCCACGCTGGAACGCAACGCGCGCATAGATATAGAAAAAATACTGCCCGGCAAGGCTTATGTATCTTCGGGCGGCACAAAAGGCTGGCTGAACGGCGAATATATAGCATACAAACCGGTTTCGGCCGATGACTCCAAGCCCGAAGTCACTCTTGCCGGGAAAGGAACTTTTGGCGGCAGGATTTTTATGGCGGGCGAGGTGCGTTCCGCAAAGGCGCTGGCCTCCGTTACTGTAAACGGTTCTCAGATAAGTTTCGCCAGACGTGCAAATGACTCATGGAATTTCAATTACGAAGGCCCGGCATGGCAGTACGGCAACAACAACTGGATGATTTCAGCCACCGATGTCGCGGGCGGCACGGGTTATCTTACTGTAACCTCTTCCACAAAATCCAAAGGCTGTGTCGCCAGAAATTTCCGGTTGCAAGTGCTGCGCGATGCCGAAACGGTTTTGCCAAATGGCGTGGCCGCCGGTGTGAAATCGGCGATCGGCGAGATGCTGGACGCCTCCGGAATTTCCGACAATATGTTCTGTCTTGCGGACGGAAGGCGCATCCCTGCGTATGCCGTAAGCGTTTCCGGGCTATCCACTCTGGGGGCGGTGCCTGCGCCGAGGATTTCGACGTATCCGTCGCAGCTCCCGATGGGCGTGCCGGTGACCGGCACTCCCTCTGCGTCGGTTCCGCCGGAGGATGCGTTGCTTGATGATGTGCCGCTTGGCGTAAAGGATGAAAACGCCGTGGCCGTAATTTTCGGCGCGAAGGAGTACAAGAATAAAAATATTCCTTCCGTAAAATTCGCGCTGAACGACGCCGCCGCATTCAAGCAGTATGCAATGAACACCTTCGGCGTGCCGGAAGAAAACATAATTTACGTCGAAAATCCCACGCAGGGCGATTTCAGCATGGTGTTCGGGACGGAGAAATCATACGAAGGCAAGCTCTACAACTACATCAAAAAAGGCGAGAGCAACGTTTATGTGTACTTCTCCGGCCACGGCGCGCCGGATACAGGCAGCGGAGTGCCGTATTTCGTGCCGACGGACGGCGACCCGGATTACGTTATGATGAACGGCTACCCGCTGGATCTGTTCTATGCCAATCTGGCCAGGTTGCCGGCAAAAAGCATGACCGTGGTTCTGGACGCATGCTTCTCCGGGCTAAGCGCGTCGCCGCAGAACAAGGGTTCGCTGCTTACAAACGCCAGTCCGCTGGCTTTGCAAAAAGTGAAAACGCCGCAGGTGCCCGAAGGGATAACGGTGTTCGCCTCGGCCGGGCCGCAGGAGATAGCGTCCTGGGACGAGAATCACGAACACTCGCTGTTCACTTATTATTTCCTCAAGGGTATTCACGACGAGATGCAGTCCGGCGGCAAAGTTAAAAGCGGAATGCTTTACGAATATGCCAGGGACAGGGTTTCCACTTCGGCCAAAAAAATGTTTGGCCGCCACCAGACGCCTGTGTTCGCGGGGAACTTAAAGCGTGTGCTGGCAAAGAAAGCGAAGAAGTAAAATCGGCTCATTTGGAATAAAAAAATCCCCGCCGTTGCCGGCGGGGATTTTTTTGTCTCGGGTATATGCAATCAATTCGCCGGTTCGTCGATATCGGCAAAGTATTCCACGGCTTTTATTATTTTGCCGCCGGAAAATTCGTATATGCCGACTATGAAACACGGCATTCCATTGAGCGGCACGGTTGCGACTTCGGCTATTACATTATTGCCTGCAATAAGAGTTCTCAGGACGGTTGTCTGTATGTAGTTTCTCTGGATTTTAAGGAAATCCCCGGCGTTTTCTATTTTAGTGTGCGACTGCGGCCACAGTGCGACGAAATCCTTGTGAAAAAGTCCCTTCGCTTTGTCGCCGATGCCGCAAGCGAAGTGTTTCCATAATTTCTCTACGGAGGCTTTGTTTGCTTTGGGTGGCATGGCTATTGTTTTCGGAAAACGTATTCGTTGCATCCGGAGCCGCCGCAAGCCGTGGTGAGTCGGAGCAGCACAAAACCGCGCTTTCGGCAGAAGTCGAAAATATCCTCGGGTTTTGCTACTTCGAAAGGATATCCTCCGGCCCAGTCCACAATATCGGTCCAGAGCGACATGCCCCGGTTATCACGCCGTTGCTGCCATTCCTTGAACGGCAGCGGATTTTGCAGTTTCGCCATCCTTATTAGCGCGGAACGGCCTTCAAAAAACACAAGTATCGCCGTAGCTATGAAGAATTTGAGCGCCTTGCCGGAATGATTGTAGAGCTTTTTTATCGCATGCCAGCGCCTGCTGGCTCCGCCCTGATCGTTGTAAATTGCGATAAAAAATTTACCGCCCGGCTTGGCCAGTTTCGCCGCATTGTCTATCGCCTCGTACATGCTGCCGGTATGATGCAGCACGCCCCATGAGTACACGACATCAAATTGTCCGAGCGATGCCATATATTGTTTATCAAGCACCGAACCTTGTTCGACTATCCACTCGTTATCGTTTGGGCAGTATCTTTTTTTTAGTTCCAGTCCGCAGGCTACCGAAGAATTGTCGTAATCAAACGAGCGGACTTTTGCGCCCAGCCGTCTTGCCGCCAGGCTGAACAGCCCGCTTCCTGAGCCGATATCAAGGAAGGTTTTCCCTGAAAGGGTGTCCGTTTCCAGCATGTTTTTAAGAGAGCTTTCCGCGGCTGATATGCGCGCAGGATTTATGGATGCCAGAAAGCGGCTCCAGTTTTCTCCGAATTCAAATCTTTGTCCGTTTTCCATTTCAATAGATTCAATAATAAATGAATCGCGCTGGCAAGCGCATAAGAGCCTGTTTAAAGTCTCCGTATTCTGCTGGCCGCTTTTAGCGGCATTTCTTCGTTACAATACTCAGTCACAAGCGCCGCTTGCCTATACGAACAGGCAATCGTGTTCTTTAATATCGCGGTCAGCCATGGCTGACCGCTTTCCATCCCTGATACTTCGCGGTCTTCGGCTTACAAGCGAGTATTGTAACGAGCGGGTGCCGCAACCTTTAGGTTGTTTGATAAAGCGGCCAGGCCAAAGGGCCTGCGCGCCTCAGCCCACTGCGTCTCATGACAAAATCAACGCTTTCGCTACGAAAGGAGATTTTAAACAGGCTCTAAGACGCTCATGCTGAACGGCGTTTGTGGTCCCATTGCGAGTATATGTGATAAATCGGTCCGGACAGCAGTGCGGTAAGTGCGAAAGGATTTTGACCCGCGCGCAAATATACGGCTATACCCGTCAGCCCCAGCGGGATGTATATGAAGATGGAGGTGCAAAGTCCGGGACAGTAGTTTCCCGTTTTTACCGCGCCTTTTATGTGGAAGATGGCATTTGAAATGAAAATCCCGGCCATCATGAACCATTCCCATGTGATGCGTCCGGTTCTGTCGATATATGTGCAGTATATGGCAGCCGCTATCATCAGCGCGTTTATGCGCACGAAAAACGGGGTTGTCATGCTTTTGGCCAAGTCCGGCCTATATGCCGCATACCAGCGCGCAAAACCGCCGGGGGCGGCGAATTCTTCCGTAACGTGCAGTGCGGCGGCGAATGGCAGCGCCCATGCCAGTAACTGGTTAATGTTCATGACAGATATATGATAGCGTTTTGCGGGATTTGATGCATTGAACGGCGCAATAAAAAACCGCCGAGTGGCGGTTTAAAATTCAATGCGCGTTACTGCGGAATCGGTCACAGGTTCCGGGTTTGCCGTCGCAAACCCGGACTCGCGATCTCCGGTCAAGCCCTGAGGGCTTGCCTCCGACCACGCCTCAGCGTTTTGTTTCAGCAAAACGCTTCCGGCCTTGCGAACCGCCGCAAACGCAGTGCGTTTGCAAGCAGCGGTTCTCACCCCGGTTCGTGGCCTCGTCTGGTGACTCGGCAACACTCCGCCTTTCGATTCCTGCCGCAAGCCAAGCAGTTGGCTTGCTTCGGGCGCAATTTAAAAACCGCCTCTCGGCGGTTTAAAATTCAATGCGCGTTACTGCGGAATCGGTCACAAGTTCCAAGTTCGCCGTCGCGAACTTGGACTCGCGACCCCGCCTCGCGGTTCCGCCTGCTGGCGGAACATCGCTCCGGCTTTCGATTCCTGACATGGGCCAAGCAGTTGGCCCATTTCGGGCGCAATAAAAAAACCGCTTTTCAGCGGTTTTTTTAAAACTGGCGCGCCCGACAGGAATCGAACCTGTACTTGAAGCTTCGGAGGCTTCCGTGATATCCGTTTCACTACGGGCGCTTATGTATTTATTATACCACTTACGGTTGTTACGCTTTGACGGCGGTTTCCTTGACGGTGTCGGTGGCCGCTTTGTGGAATTCTGCCCATTTGGCAGCGTCGCCGCCGCCCTGCGCGAAATCCTTTCTGCCGCCGCCCTTGCCGTTTATCCTTACCGCAAGGCCGCGCGCTATGGCGCAGGCGTCCGCGCCTTCCGGCGCGCCGACCACGAATGATATTTTATCCTCGCGTTTCGCCGCCGCCACAACTATCGCGCCGGGGTTGGACTGGCGCAGCTTGTCCGAAAGGCCGCGCAGCATGGAAACGTCCGCATCCTCGGCAAGCGAGATGACCAGCTTTTTGCCGCCGCCGATATCCACCGCGTTGGCCGACGACGTCGCGCCGCCGGAAAGAAGTTTTTCCTTGAGTTCGGCTATCTCGCGCCGCGCGTCTTTTTCGCGCTGGATCAACTGGTCCACGCGCTTTGAAAGTTCCTCTACTCCCGCGCCCAGCCTGCCGGAAAGTTCCTCGGCCACGGCCGCCGTATCTTGCAGATACTTCATCGCTGCGGGACCGGCCACGCCTTCTATGCGGCGCACTCCGGCTGAAAGCGAAGAGTCCTTTAGAATCTTCACCGTCATCAGTTCGGCGGTGTTGTCCACATGCGTGCCGCCGCAAAGCTCCAGACTGTAGCGGTCGGCGGCGGCAGCGAAGCCGTGCTCATTTATCAGCACGAAGCGCGCCGGGTCGGCGTATTTTTCGCCGAGCAGCGTGGTCGCGCCGAATTTTTCGGCGTCCTTTAGCGGGCGCTCTTCCTTGCAGACCGCAAACGCGCTCTGCACGGCGGCGTTTACGATAACCTCTATCTTCCCGGTTTGTTCCTGCGTCGGCGCGGCCGCCGCGGTGTAGTCGAAGCGGAAGCGTTCCGGCGACACGTAAGAACCCGCCTGCCGCACTCCCGGGCCAAGCACTTCGCGCAGCGCGGAATTTATCACATGCACCGCGGTATGGTTGCAGGCCGTTGCCTTGCGCTGCATGCGGTTTACATTGGCGCGCACTTCCATGCCGGTCGAAAGCTGTTTTCTGGCGGTTATCTTGTGGAATACGATTTTACCGACGGGACGCTGCGTATCCTCCACTTCCGCGACAAGGTTGCCGTTTAAATCGCAGAACACGCCGGTGTCGCCCACCTGGCCGCCGGACTCGGCGTAGAAAGGCGTAAGCGCCAGCGCGGCGTAGCCGTGGTCGCCTTCGTCCAGAGTTTTCACTATCCTGCCGTTTTCGTCGAGCAGTCCGGCGATGGTTGTCTCTTCCGACAGCGCATTATAGCCGGTGAAGACGGAGACGGGGAATTTCTCCTCCGCCTGCTGGAACGACATATTTTCTTTCGCGCCGGAGCCTTTCCAGCGCGATTTTGCCAGTTCCTGCGCTTTTGCGCGCGCTTCCTCAAAGCCTTTTTCGTCCACGGCTACGCCCTTTTTCTGCGCTATTTCGCGCGTCAGCTCAAGCGGGAAGCCGTAGGTCTCATAAAGGTTGAAAGCCTTGTCGCCGGGGATGCCGCCGGGGAATTTGTCGGTCAGCTCGGCCAGCATGCGCTCGCCGCTTTCCAGCGTTTCCATGAAGCGTTCCTCTTCGGAAAGCAGCGTCTGCTGTATCTGTTTTTGCGTTTTTAGGAGGTCGGGATAGGTGGAGCCGAAAATTTCCATAGTCTGCGGCACGAGGCTGTGCAGGAAAGGCTCCTTGCGTCCGGCCAGCTTGCCGTAGCGCACCGCGCGGCGTATCAGGCGGCGCAGCACATAGCCGCGCCCTTCGTTGGACGGCGTTATGCCCTCCGAAATCAGGAACGCGCAGGCCCTTGAATGGTCGCTTATCACGCGCAGCGGCAGCGTGTTGTCCGCATTGTTGCGGTCGATGCGGAGCATGTCGGCCGCGGCGTCCGCTATCGGCGTGAACAAATCGGTGTCGAACGGCGCGCGCTTGCCCTGCGCTATAGTCACCAGACGTTCAAGGCCCATGCCGGTGTCGATATTTTTCTTGGGCAGCATCTTTATCGCGCCGTCTTCCTGACGGTCGAACTGCGTGAAAACGTGGTTCCAGAACTCCATGTAGCGGTCGCAGTCGCAGCCTACGCCGGCGCAGTCGTGCCGGCCGTAGTCGCCGGGGCCGAAATCGAAGTATATTTCCGAGCAGGGGCCGCACGGCCCCGTCGGGCCCATAGTCCAGAAATTGTCCTTTTCGCCCAGTTCGGAAATGTGGCTGTCGCGCAGGTCGGAGGGCAGCAGCTTGCGCCATATCGCCAGCGCCTCTTCGTCGCGCGGCGCTATGCCGCCCTTGTAGATGGTGACGTAGATGCGTTTTGGGTCCAGTTTCATTTCCTTCGTTATGAAGTCCCAGCCCCAGGTCAGCGAGCCTTCCTTGAAGTAGTCGCCGAACGAAAAATTCCCCAGCATTTCAAAAAATGTCAGGTGGCGCGCGGTGGTGCCGACACGGTCTATGTCCGTGGTGCGAAAGCATTTCTGGCAGCTGGCGGCGCGCGTAAGGTCGGTTTTCAGGCCGAGGAAATACGGTTTGAGCGGAACCATGCCGGCGGACGTAAACAGCAGGGTCGGATCGCCCTGCGGTATCAGCGATGTCGACGGCAGTATGGGGAAGTCGTTCTTCCTGTAGAAGTTCAGGAAAAGATTTCTGATTTCTGAGCCTTTCATAGTATTGTATAGTATATCAAATTGACTTGCGCGGCCATGCCGCCCGCCGCCGGAGAGGGGAAAATATGGAACGCAAACTGGGACTGGTGCTTGTCTTTACCGCGATGTGCCTTATACTGCTGCCCTGCCTGCGCATAGCTATGATATGCAGCGGCTGGGCCGAGCCGGTGGGGCTTATGAAATTCACCGACATGGCGATAACCACGCCGATGGGCCGCCTTGCGCTGCCGATGAATTCCTCCATGGACAAGGGCGCAAACATCAGCATGGAGATGATGGCCGGATTTTTCTTTATTGTCGCAGGAGCCGCGCTCGGCAGAATGGGCGTGGGCATTTTGGCGGGCGTCAGGCGTCGCGAAGACGAATATCTGCCGGAGGCTGCGCGCAAAACCGCTGCACCGACCTTGCCATCCGCAAAATAACTTTCAGGACAAATAAAAAACCGGACCGCTTTTGCGGCCCGGTTTTTTGTTTCGCGAAAGGTAATTTATTTCGCTTCGGCCTTGCTGCTTTCCTTGGCAGTATCGGCGGTTTTGCCGGCCTTGGGGGCTTTTTCGCCCGCGGCGACGGTGAACTCGGCGGTCTTAAGTACGTTGCCGTTTGCATCCACAGCCTCCACTTTCCAGCTGCCCGCCCACACGGTCTTTATCGTCCAGGTGCGCATTGTGGCGTACTTGAGGGTGAGCGCTATCTCGTCCACTTTTTTGCCGTCGGCGTACCAGATATGCTTCACGGCGGAGTCTACCGGGCCGGATATCTTCATCCAGCAATAAACCTTGTCGGTTCCGGCGGCGAAATCCGTCGCTTCGCCGGTGGCGTCCCTGTTCTCCACACCGGCGGCGGTCACCATTTTTTCAATGGTTATATCGCCTGTGGCGGGGGCTTTTGCCGTTTCTGCCGGGGCGGCCTCGGCCTTGCCGGCTGCGGGTTTGGGATCCGCAGGCTTTACGGCGTCAGTTTTGACCGGGTCGGCGGCTTTGGTTTCGGTCTTTGCCGCTTTTGCTTTCTTTGCCGGGCGGGTGGCTTTTGCCGGGGCTTCCTGCTTGGCCGGCGCTGTTGCTGCGGGCGCGGCTGCGGTGCTGTCCTGAGCTATTGCTGCGGCGGAGCAGAGCGCTGCCGCCAGTGCTGCGATTGCATATTTTTTCATAATTTTTAAGTTATCTCCCTTGTTTAACAACCTGGATATATTCTTCCAAAATAACCGAAGGGCTTGCAAGCCGGGTTCTAAATTATGTTGCAGGCGGTTCATAGTTCCGGCAGCAGTTTTTCAAGCCCAAGCCTGCGCGCGGTTTTTGCGCACGCGGTGGCGCTGTGGGCGAGCATCGAGGATTTGGCGGTATGCAGTTTTGCGGTTTTCATGTTTTCCAGAAATTGGGCCGGGGATGAGAACTGAGCTGTTTCGGTGTAAGCGGTGCCTAATTCCCACAGCGAATGCGCGTCGGAACCGGCCGTGCCCGGCTTATCGTACTCCGCCGCTAATTTAGCGGCTTTGCGGTCGTTGGCGTAAAACAGGTTGCGCGCGTTGAAAACTTCAACCATGTCTATATCCGCCATGCATTGTATCGCGGCCTTTGTGTCCAGCAGATGCCTGCGGAAAGTGCCGAAGGGATGCGGTATGCAGGCAAGGCCGCCCTGCTCGTGAATGGTTTGCAGCGTATCGGCAAGCGGCATGCCGCGCCTCACTCCGGTCTTGAGGAAATAGCCTATTATCTCGCCGTCGCGGGAGGTGATCTCCTCTCCGACTATCAGTATCATTCCGGGCGGCACGTTCGCCGCCAGCTCCAGCGCGCCGGAGACTGTGTTATGGTCTGTTATCGCCACGCCGTCAAGCCCGCGTTCGCGGCAGCGCGCGAAGATGCGGTTAAGCGGGGCCAGACTGTCGCTGGACCCTCTGGTATGTACATGCATGTCTAACTTAAGCATTGGATGTATTGTATAAATAAAGCATGCCCATTGGTCCATATTTACGCTGGTTTTGCGTATTATTATGAATATAAAAAGGCCGCCCCGGTATATGGGGGCGGCCTTTAATGCTGGTTGCGGTGCTAGAACGAATAGCCCATTGTCATGCGCTGCGTGTTGCCCATATCGCCGAACGGAACGAAGGCGTAGTCCAGCGTGAACCGGCCGAACTTCAGGCCTGCGCCGCCGGAAAGTCCGGCCGCGCCGCCAAGTTCGTCCTGCGCCTGTCCGAACTTGTACCCGCCGCGCAATGCCAGCGACGGATGCAGCCAGACTTCGGCCCCTACGTCCAGAAACGCGCGCTGGTCTACCGGGTACCAATCCCCGTCCATCGCCAGCGTGAACGGCGAACTGACCTTGTATGCCGCGCCGGTTTTCACCAGCATAGGCAACGGGTCAGGGCCTATTTTGGTGCCCAGGTTCTGCACCGAGAAGCCTGCGGTCAGCTTGTCTATCGGCGTCTGGTAAAGCGCGCCGACGTCGGCCGCAGCGGCGTTGTAGGTGAAATACGAGTCCAGCGTTTCCCTGATGTATTTCACGTTTACGCCTAGCGAGAGCCCTTTCATCACATCAGGCCGCGCGTAGGAGGCCACCACGGCCATGTTGCCGTTGCTTATGGTGGAATCCGGCGTTTCCGTGTCGCTCGTGCGGGTTTCTATGTTAGAGACGCCCAGATAATCCACGCCCAGCGCCACCGTGCCTCCCAACATCTGCTGCGCATAGCCCAGATATCCCTGATTTTCGTCCAGGAACAGCGAGCTGTAGCTTGTAGTGACGCTGCGCTCCCTGACCTGGGCCAGCGAGCCGGGGTTCCAGAGCGCGGAGTTGGCGTCGTTGTTGTCCGCGACGGCGCTGAATGCGCCGCCCATGGCCAGCGCGCGGGCTCCTATCCCTATTTCCAGGAACTGCGCGCCGGTGGAGCCTACCCCGTCGGCCATGGCGCCGCCGGGGAGGATAGCGGATATCACACCCGCAAGAACCAGGGCTGCATATGATTTGCGTATCATGGTTTTTCTCCCGGGTGTCATTTAACCACCGCCATTTTGAATGTGGCGTCCTTGCGGTTAAGGTTTACGTTGTCGACATGGAGCATGCCGTAGTATACCCCGTCGGCAACTTTGGCGCCCCTGGAGTTGCGTCCGTCCCAGGTCGTGTAGACGTAATTGCCGCCCGTCACTGAGCCGAGCGACAGCTCTTTCACCAGTTCTCCCGCCAGTGTGTATATCTTTATCGTCATGTTTCCTGATACGCCGCCGGGGATCTCGCACTTGATAACCGTGCCGTTGGTGGTTACGCTGGCCGTGTTACCGTCGTTATTGACAGTCAGTGTCTTGGCGTCGAGGTTGAACGGGTTGGGGAAGTTGTAGACCTTTAGCACCCCGCCGCTGTAGGCGTTCGAGGCGCTGGCCGCGTTCATCATCGCGAACTTGCCCGAGTCATTTAGCACCGTCACGCCCGTGCGCGCCGCATAGCCTTTGCTGCTCGTCATCGCGTGCCGCGAGTCCGAGGAGGACAGTTGCTGCGGGTTGGACAGCGATTTTATCCTCATTGTCACGGTGCCGTTTACGGTGTCTATCGTGGGCGTACCTGTTACCGGTTCCCATTCGCCGGTGGACGAGTTGTAGTGATACATCGTCAGTCCGGCGATATTGGCGTTGGCCATGTCGTAAGCCAGCGTGAGGTCGAAACCCCTGTCGGTCAGGTTGACGCTGGAGATGCTTATCGTATAGACCGAGCCGTCAATCTGCGCTCCGGTCGGAGCCGTGACGGTGCCGCTGGAGTCGGATACCATGGTCATCGACGGTATGGTGAACGTCGATACCGGTATTATCGAACCGGGAGGCATGCTGATTCCGGACAGATCTCCTGCGCCCAGCACCGCCTGGTTGGCGGCGACGCCGTTGGCCACGGAAGTGTCGGATGCGTCCGTATCTCCTATCAGCTTGTCGTCTATGGCTTGCAGACTGTTTGCATGCGCGCTGGACAGGCCGAAGTCCATGTCTTTTGTGACCGTTTGGTTGAACAGCGCGGCCTGCGCTTCCACATGCAGTCTGTAAGTGGAAGACGAGTCCATGCCGGACAGCGGATACTCCAGCGCCATCTGATTATTGGGCAACTGCTGGAACTGGCTGTTGGTGTACTTGGTGGCGGTGGATGTGCTGAAGTTCAGCGCCGGACCTATCCATGCGGTAGCGCCGGAGAACTTGTCCGGGTTGAGGAACGTGAACTCGTAGGTGTTGAGCGTGCTGTTGACTCTGCCGAACACCTGTATGTCCAGCGGCTTGTCCTGCAGGTAGAAGTCCGTGCCGGACAAGTCGCCCACGACCGCCATAACCTCTGTATTCTGCACGTATTTGTCGGGATATTTCACGAATATCCTGTAATTGTCGGCGCTTTTGAGGCCGGTTATGCTGTAATAGCCTACGGAGCTTGTGACCGCGGCGTAGAGCGGCAGTTCCGCTCCGGTAAGGTTTAGCGTGTCGTCATATGCGTATACATTGGCGCCGGGCTGGGCCAGCAGGTAAGGCACCCTCTGTGAGTAGACGGTGCCGCTTATGGATGCGTCCGCCGTGGCCAGCGAGAAGTCTTTCGCAGTGGTTGCCGTGACTGCCGCCTTGACCACGGACGCGACATAGCCCTGCGCGGTGGCGTTTATTATGTATGTTCCCTGCGCGAGGCCCGGGAACTGGTATTTGCCGTCGCTGGCGGTGGTGAAACTGCGCGTCGCCACTCCGGTGCCGGCCAGCGTTACAAGGGCGTTGGCTATGGCCGTCCCGTTGGAGTCGGCCACCGTGCCGGATATGGTCAGGCCGCTGCCTACCGCAGTGTCCAGATTTACCGTCATAGTAGTCGTGCTGCCAGCGACTCCCATGGAGACCGTGGTCTGGTACGGCGGGTAGTTGCGCGACGTCAGCACCGCCGTGTAGGTGGCGCCGGGTGTCAGGCCGCGCAGCTGGCAGCCCCAACTGCCGTTCAGCGTTGTGTTGAACAGGTTGTAGAAGTCGGTCCAGTCTCCTTGCGCTACGTATGTCTGTATAGCGGTATCCACGCTTTGGGTTATCGCCGCCGGATCCGGCATCACCTGCGCCGCCCCCACGAGGGTGTTGTTTGAGTCGTAGAGCGACAGTATCGGCAGGTAGGTGAGGAAGTTGTCGAAGTCTCCGCCCAGCGCTGTGAAATCCTGCTGGCGGATTATGTTGACTCCGGTAATGCTGCCGGCCAGGACCGCAAAGGACTGCGCCGACTCGTCCTGTGCGGGGGTAAGATCAACGTCCACCACGGCCAATGTGGAGCCGCTTATGTACTGGTAATCGTTTGCGGCGGAGGAGTTGACCACTACGTTCTGTGAGGATGTGACCACGACGAAATACGGCCACACATCGTCGCCGTGCTGGGCATCCATCTCTCCAAGACGTGTAAGATATACGTCGTATGCCGCCGGTGCGGCCAGCGACGTGGGGCAGAAGCCCGTATGCGAGAGGCTGCACTGGTTGAAGTTGCTGTCGCTTACCTCGGCCTGAGTGGCCATCCCGTAGGTCATGTTTATTGCGTTGTCTTTGTCGTTTAGAATATCCGTAGCCAGCGAGATCAGCGGCTTGCCCCTGGGAACGGTTATGGCGGCCCAGCGCTGCGGCGGGCATTTGTTGTTATTGTCTCCGGAGCAGTTGTACGTGCGCAGGCGAGGCAGCTTGCTGAAGTCTCCGGCTTTGGGCAGCATGTTCACGCCGCTCGTCATATGCAGGTCGTACTGTGTGTCATGTCCCGCGGTTACGGTAACCGGGGGCTGGTTCTGCACCATGGCATAGGGGAAAGTTCCCCAGGCGCTGACCTGGAACTGGAACTTGCCGGGCAGCAGGCCGCCTACCACATAGCTGCCGTCCTGGGCTACGTTGGAATAGGCCCATGAGTTGTTGCCGTTGAGGTTTATGTTCACGCCGCTGTAGGCTGGAGGCGTGTAAATCCCGGCGGGAGTGTAGAGCGAACCTGTAACCCTGCCGGCGCGGGCCATGGTGTAGTTGACCGTGGCCGAAGTGGATATGGAGAGGTTTACCATGTTGTTGCTGTTGCCTGAGTAAACGACGCCCCAGTATCCGCTGGTGATCTGCAGCCAGTACGGCTGGCCGCTTGAAACGTTTACGGAATAATCGATTTTAGCGCTGCCGTACCAGCGGGGATCGGTGGCGGTGTAATTTATGCTGGTAAACCCGCCGCCGGAGCACGGGGTGTCGCCGGTGCACTGCGGCTGCAGCGTTATATTTACAGGGTCGTTGCTCAGATCCGCGGCCTGCGGGAAGGTGAGCGTGCCGTGCACCACGCCGCTGGTGTTTGTCGGTATGGTGATCGGGATGGTAAGTGTGGCGCCGCTTGATACCAGGTTGCCCTTGGCATCGTATATCTTTATGCCTTTGCCGTCAGTCGCCGCGGCGGCCGTGTCTATCGTAAGGCGCAGGTCTGAGGAGTTGCAGTTGTCCGTGCAGTTGCCGCTGGACCCGCACATGTGGCCGGCGTACATAAGCCCGCTCGACGACATGGAGGAGTTTATATTAATCGTATAGTTGCCGGACGGCAGATGGCTCAGCAGCGCGTAACCGGTGGTCGCCTGAGCGGTGCCGGTGTAAAGCCCCGGGTTGCTGACTGTGGCGTTCGAGCAGTTGGTGTCGCTGTTTGTGTGCCAGTTCCAGTAATCCGGGCCGATGTTGACCTGTGCCTGTATGGGCAGGGGTTTGCTGTCGGTAGCGTTTATCAGATATACGGGCAGAGTGGCGTTTCCTCCGGTGGCCTGGGCGAGCTTTACCGTTACAGTCTCCGGAGTGGAGCCGTAGAAAAAGTCGTTGGTTCCCAGCGCTACAGTTGTCGACGGGTTGGCCGAGAACGCGGCGTTTGAAGAGCCGGTGTAGCAGATGTCGGTCTGCCCGTTGCACATGGAGCCTAGCTGGACATAGTAGCTTGTGTTTGTCTGCAAGTTGTTCAGCGTGAAGTGTCCGGTGTTGTCTATGCCGGCGCCGAAGCTGTTCACGCAGTTGCTGCAGTACTGGTCGTTGCGGATATAAGAGACGTTCATCCAGCCGTAAGGTATAGGGGTGCTTGTATTTGAAGCGTCCACTACGGAGCCGGCAACGGCTATGCCGGAAGATGCATTGCCGGTATTATTGTTCACCGTTGACGGAGGCAGTCCTCCGCTTACGCTTACCGTTCCGGTTATAGTCTGGCCTGCCGACAGCGCCTGCGGGAGGATTATGACAGGGGCCTGTACCGGGTTGCCGTTATTGGGGTCCACTACCTTTATCTGGTACGTGTTGGCGGATGACGGCGGCACGTTGAGGAATTTCATCGTGCATGTACCGCCTGAAGGCTGGCAGAAGCCGTAGGCTATGGAAGCGTCAACGCCTGTGGTCGGGTGGATTTCGCCCATCAGCATGCCGGTGTTGCTGGCGCCGGTTATGTTGCCGTCAATTTCGCCGAAAACGCCCGGTGCGGCTGTCAGCGTTATGGCCGAACCCGTCAGTTGCGCGGAACCGTCGCCGGTATACACGCTTTGCGGCGTGTAGCCGTTGAACTGGTCGCGTATGGTCGGCGTATACCCCTGTGAAGAGGCATACACGAAGTATGTAGTATTGAGTGCAAGCGTATTGGAGTTGCCCGCGGAGAATGCCGCGGTACCGTCGCTGCCGCTTGTCGCGATTTGCATGCTGCTCGCTATCGGCCCGTTTGCGCCGTAAGCGATGGCAATAACCTGCGCTCCCGCCACAGGCGAGTTGTCCGGCGCAAGCACGGGCAGGGTCAATGTGGCCCCGGTTCCCGCAAGCGCAGTACCCGCCATAAGCAGAAGCGTAAGCAGTGCTGTGAAACGCTTCATTTATTCCCCCTCGGCGCCGCATGTATTTTACGCGAACGCGGTGCTGAGTTTAATTTTTGTTTTTAGTGGTTTCTATGCCACATGACAAAGGTAACTTATAGTTTCATTAGTGTCAAACATAATTTTACTTTAGATAGCATGCTGGTAAATAATGTAGGGTGGCGGCTCGGTAATCCTGTATTCGGTAATCCTGTATAGGGAGGTGGAGCGTGCTATCTGGAATTTTTGGCCGGACGTAGAGCATGACACCCGGTTTTGGAGGTATCGGGACCGCGCAGCAGCGTTTTGCGCCAGCAGGTGATTATGTCGTCGAGTTTTGCGGGCAGTCGGCCGACTGTGGTGTCGTCCAGCGGCGTCAGTTGCAGGGCGGGCGGCTTCATGCTGAATATGGACGCCAGGGTGAATCCGGCGCGTGAAAACTCGGTCGACAGCGCCAGCGCGGCGGAACTTATGGAGCCTCCCGCCAGAGCGTGTGACAACAGCGCTTCGCGGCAGCGGGCGTCTTTCATCAGCGCCGCGACCGTATGGATGACATAATGGGCCCGGCGCATGTCTTTTGCGGGGAAACCGGGCGCCTCCAGTATGCCGAAGGGCGATTCCTGCGCGAATTTTATGCCGAGCGTTCCGGCGTTTTTGTAAAGATATGTGCCCGGCAGCACATGCAACTGGAAGAATAGCATGTAGCTGAATCCCATGCGGAACACGTCGTCTATGGAGCGGCAAAGCCCGGCCAGCGTATCGCCGGGAAGTCCGCAAATCATTTGCGCGCAGACATAGGCGTCCGGCGCGTAGCGGGCAAGCAGTTTTGCGCCGCGCGCCTCGGCTTCAGGATTGTGATAGCGGTGGTTGGCCTTCAGTACCGCCGAGTTGGTGGTCTCGACGCCGCACGCTATCTCAAAGCGCCGGTGATTGCACAGTTTGGCTATCTCCGGCGTTATATGTCCGAGATAGGAGTTAAGCCACCACTGTCTTTTTTGTTCAGGGTCGTAGCGGTGTATCGCGCGCAGTATGCCTGCCGCGCGTTCCGGGGAAAGGAAAATGTTGGAGTCGGCAAAGGCCACCGCGCAATGCTCCGGCAGGCTGCATACGAAGGCTATTTCCTTCTCCACTTTTTCCAGCGGGAAAAGGCGTACGCGGTTGGTATGCGGCCACGAACACCAGGTGCAGTTGTTGGTGCAGCCTCTGGATGTCTCCAGCGTCATGAAATCGTAAGGGATATCGCGGGTCGGGTAAAACCCGCAGATATAGGGGGAGACGCCTTCTTCCAGATTCATAGGGTCTCGCGGCGGCCCGAATACGGTCTTGCCGTTCTTCAGACATGCCGTGCCGGGAATTCCTTGCGCCGTACGGCCTTCCTTCCATGCAAGGAGGAGCTCCGCAAAAGCCAGCTCGCCTTCTCCCGCTACCGCGCAATCCGCGTCGAACATGCGCAGCATTTCTTCGGTGCGCGCCCAGGCCTCGTAGCCTCCGAGCACTATCTTGATGCACGGTTTTTTCGCGCGCAGTAATTTGGCGGTTTTCGCGCTTAAGCGATAATTGCACTCCCGCAGCGAAAATCCCGCGACATCCGGATTGCGGCGCAGTATCTTGCGGGCAAGCGCGGCCGGTTTTATGGAGGTGCTTTCGTCTAAAACAGTGATTTCCGGGGAGCCGGAAAGTTCCGGCCGGGCGTCGCAGAAGGTTTTCAACAGCGCCACGCCCAGCATATTGCTCCTGCGCGGGCTGAGCGGGCCTTGCCCGCCGTCCATCATGCCGACCAGCGCCACCCGGAGGTTGCGTGCGTTTATCTTACTCCCCATAGGAATACAGTATATATTAAACTTTTCGTTGGCGAAATGCGCGCCGGTGAGTGCCGCAAATACCGCCTCCGCGCCATACCCGCCGGAATCGGGAAAAATTCAGTCGTGATAAGACAATTCGTTTTCTTCCCGCATCCCTGACAGCGACGGTCTTAGGTTATGCAATATTTCGCTTTGAGGTTTGGGCCCGCGCAACAGATTATTTTTCCAGTTAAGTATCGCTTTGCCCGCACTGGCCGGTAATTTCCGGTCAGGACGCATCATGTTGGAGAGCGTTGCAAGTTGCTGGTTATCCGTTGTTTGCGGGTTGAGCATTGACTCTATGCGGAAACCGTCCTGCGCCAGTTCCTTTGCCAGCGCAATGGCCGCGATAGTGATGGAGCCTCCGGCAAGGGCATGGGACAGTAAAGATTCCCTGTAGCGGTCGTCCCTGAGCAGCGTTTCCACCGTATGCGCCACGCAATGGGCCCGTTTCATATCCCTGAGCGGGAAATCCGGCGTTTCAATAATGCGGAACGGGGATTCCGGCATGAATTTTATACCCAGCTTTTCTGCGTTACGGTGAAGATACGTGCCCGGCAGGACATTGAGCGGGAAGACATCCATATAGCGGAATCCCATGCGGAATACCCTGTCTATCGTGTTGCAAAATCCAGCCAGAGTGTCTCCCGGAAGTCCGCAGATTATCTGGGCCGACACTAAAGCCTCCGGCGCGTATTTTGCCAGCAGCATGGCGCCGCTGGTCTCGGCTGTGCGATCATAGAAGCGGTGATTTATTTCCAAAGCTTTGGGATTTACGGTTTCCACGCCGCAGGCTATTTCGAAGTACCGGTGATTGCACAATCTGGCGATGTTGGGCGTTATGTGCCCAAGGTACGGGTTTATCCACCACTGCCTTTTTTGCGCCGGGTCATGACTGTGTATGGCGCCAAGAATGGACACCGCGCGTTCGGGGGAGGCAAAGATATTGGAATCCGAAAAAGCCACCCCGTATTTTTCCGGCAGTGTGCAGATAAATTCTATTTCCTTTCTCAGCCTTTCCAGCGGGATAACTCGTATTTTGCTGTTGTGCGGCCAGGAACACCAGGCGCAGTTGTTGGGGCAGCCCCGGGAGGTCTCAAGAGTCATGCAGGCATATGGGAGATTGGCGGATGCGTAGAGCCCGGCGGTATACGGCGAGACGCCTTCCTCAAGGTTCATCGGTTTGCGCGCGGGGCCGTGGAGAATTTTCCCGTCGCGCATGCACGCCGTTCCCGGTATGCCTGCGATCGGGCTCCCCTGTTTCCACGCCAGCAGTATCTCCGCCAGCGCCGCTTCTCCTTCTCCGATGACAGCGCAGTCCGCGTCGAACATGCGCAGCATTTCCCCGGTCCTTGCCCCGGCTTCGTAACCGCCGATTATTATTTTGAGCCCGGGTTTTGCTTTGCGCAGCAGCGTCGCGGTTTTTGCGCTGATGCGGTAGTTGCATTCGCGCAGCGAAAATCCGACCGCGTCCGGATTGCAGCGCAGGATTTTTCGGGTCAGTGCGTCCGGCCGTATGGCGGTGCTTTCATCGAAAATAATGATATGCGGCGCGCCGGAAAGTTCAGGCCGGCTGTCGCAGAAGGATTTAAGCAGCGCCAGACCCAGCATGTTGCTTCTTTGCGGGGTGTTGGGACCGCCGATATCGTCCATCATGCCTGCCAGTACCAGACGCAGTTTTCTTGCGCCGCGCGAAATTGTGCCCGCTCCCATTGCCGTTCTCCCCCAGTATTAACGCCTGTGATAGTACCCCCCGAAGCGTATCTGCTCGGTGTCCTGCACTACGTAAACACATGTTTACTCCTAGTTTAGCGCCGCTGCATCCGCAAGTCAACATGTGGATACTGTAGGGCGCTCCGGTTGTCTTTACTGCTGTTTTTTGGGGGAGGCGTCTTTTGGGGGTGAATAACTAAAGATTGGCGGGTGGATTACTTAAAATAGTTGGCGTGATAATGCAAAATGAGTAGTCAATTTCTTGACTTTTTGATTTGGATTTGGAACACTAAGGCTAGTTGACTGGTTTGCAAATGGTTTGGGACTCTTCTTTATAATTAGATTTCGACGGGAACGACGGCAACGCGCTTGATTTCATGCTCGGGACACGCATAGTTGTTTAGTTGCGCGGCGTCTTGCGTTTTTGCATCTTACGACGGGAATGAGCCGCATGGCGGGATGCGCACAGATTTTGTAGGGTTGGGTTGAACAGAATTAAAGTCCGGTGATTGGTGCAAGGGAAGCGGGCTGATTAACCGGCAGGGATTGGCGGGGAATTCGCGTGTACCGTCAGGACCGGCAGTAAAACTTCTCGGGGAGCATTGTGGCTGGGATATTTCCAAAAACCACAATTGCAAAACCGGGGCCTTGCGGGAAGCGGCAGAGCAACAACGCGAACAGGGCCGAGGCCGCTGTGCTGGATTTGAACGGGATTGTTATGGCTACACGCTGTGGAGTTTAAAGGAGAATTAAAACTATGAGAAGAATTTATACTCTTGTGTTGCTGGTCAGTTTTGCCGGTGGGAACTGCTTTGCGGGCCAAACCAGTGTTAAAAACAGTGCCGGGGCAAATGCTCCCGGTACGGCTGCAACTGTGGGCGGGAATAATGCCACAAACACGGTAGACAGTGTGAATAATTCCACTGCCCCGACAATTGCCGGGCAAAATGGGCAGTCAAACACAATAACAGCAGTGAGTTCTGGTACCGATGTGCAAACCGTTGATGTTTCAACGTCAACACTGGACTTTTCGGATGTGCCTGTAAATAAAAGAAACAGTATCTCTCAATATATTAAATCGTGGCTTGATTATCACGGCGGTAAAATTTCTCAGCGACAGCTTGCAGACACTGCTATTAAGTTACGCCCTGATTATAAACTGCAATTGTCCGCGATGAGCATATTGGCTAAATGTATAAGCGATGACAACTATAGGACCAGTATTGAAAAAGTATCTTCCCCTATTGCGGTACTACGTATGACATTATCCGGTATGGCATATACATGGACAGAAGTTTGCAAAAGAGAACTTGGTGAACAAAAGTGTCTGGACGAACGCTTGTTGCCCGCAATCAAATATACAACAGATGCCAAGGTAAAGCTTAAACTTATCGATAACATGTATGCTGTTGTGTCTTCCATTTATCATAAACCCGAAGCAAGCAAATCCATTGATTCGGTCAGTGATGAACTTATTACTATTTATCATAGCGCATCAAATCCTGATTATTTGACACAGTATTCGGCATTGTATTGGTCTGGCTTGGAAAAAAGAGATTCTGTAATGTTCAGGGAATTTGAGTTTTTCAAAACGAATCCGGATTTGTTTAGTTATATGGGTGGTCATTTCAATAATTATGCTGATAGGAATCCATATATTTTCGACACTATGTATGAAATTATTGAAAATCCGGAAAAATATCCCCGTGGTATTTTTGAAGGTGCCATGAGCTTTATTTCAGTTGATGTTTCTGGATTCATGGGTGATAAGAATGGCGAAAGGCGTAAAAGGACAAAGCGCGATTTGCAGAAATTGAAGGATAATCCAAAATTAGGCGATATGGCTAAACATGCGTCCGGACTTTTATATGTTATTGCCGATAAAGAAAAGCGAGGTGTGTATAAATGAAAATAATATTTACTAAAATTAAAAAAGTTGTTTTATTCTCGCTGCTAGGGTTTGCGCTTTTTCCGGATATTGCCGAGGCTCTTGCACCATTCGGTTTGGATCTTGGTGATGTTGTATATAGAAAATTAGAGTTACTTCAACCGGGAAGACTTTCTGATTCTGCTATTCATGCCGGTGTATATATTGGTTTTGATCCAACCGGAGCCACGATACATGATTATTCCTCCCAAAACGCTGGGCTATCAACAAGTTCTAAAAACGAACTCATTGCTGAGTTTATTGATAAAGGATTTTCGACGCCTACTTTGAAAGTTGATAAATGGGGATAAATGGGATAAATGGGGACAGACACTATTTAATTTCCGGATTGCTGATAAATCGGGGATTGTATTGGGGAAAAAGCCAGAAATTGTGTCCAGAAATAATTTAATGGTGTCTGTCCCCATTTAAAAAACTTTTAACCAGCTCAGGCAGAAGCATTTGGATGAAAAGCGGGCATTATTGTCCAAACAGTACGAGGAAATACGCCCCATGATGGAGCAATCTTATGCTTTGAGAAGCCAAATTGCGGCAGCACGCAAAGCATCCGGCAATGTCTTTGAACTGCCGGACATAACGCTACGGCGGTTGTTTGCCAAGGCTTTGCGCACAGCCGGTATAAACGGGTTTCGCTTTCACGATTTGCGGCATACATTTGCCAGTCATTTCATAATGAAAACAAGCAATCTGCCGGTGCTGCAACAGATATTGGGCCATGCTTCGCCGCAAATGACCCAGCGCTATGCGCACCTTGCCAAAGGCCATTTCCATACAGATGCAGATATTCGGTGCTTCACTGCCGGTTCAGGCATCCCCCGCGTCTGTTTCCAATGCTGCTTCTGCTGTCCCGGCAATCACGCTGCAATCTCCTGCAAATTAAGCCCTAAAAGCATCCGGATGGACACCTATATGGACACCAAGGCTAAAAAGATTTTATGGAAATATGGTAAAATATGAATAGAAACGGGTCGTTAGCTCAGCGGTAGAGCGTTCCCTTCACACGGGAAAGGCCATAGGTTCAAATCCTATACGACCCACCAGATTTAAAAAACAAAGCGCGGCTTTTTGGGCCGCGCTTTTTATTTTCAGGAGAAGCTTTTATTTAACCAGCCGTACCAGCATCCTGCGCACCGCAAGCAGGCATATTCCCCCGCCGACGACAAAAAGATAAAGCGCGTTCCACAAAAGCCCCCAGTAAAGCCTGCCGGTGGCCGCGGCGCGCGCTATTTCCACTGTGTGCGTCAGAGGAAAAAGCCAGGCTATGTCTATAGCCCAGCGCGGCATAGCGTCCAGCGGGAAAAACGTGCCGCTAAACAAAAACATCGGATTGATAAAAAGAAAAGTGGGCAGCGTAAGCGCGTCGATATTGTGCGATATCGCGGTGAAAAAAAGTCCGAAGCCGGAAAATAAAAGCCCGGCAAAAAATCCCAGCGGTATTATCAGCAGTCCCGACGGATAATGCACCAGTCCGAAACAGGACACCACAGCCAGCATTATTACCCCGGCAATCAGTCCTTTTGTTGCGCCCCAAAGCAGTTCCCCGGACAGCACGTCCTCCAGCGAAAGCGGCGTAACAATTATCGCGTCATAGGTTTTCTGGTGCTTCATGCGCACGAAGGAGCCGTACATGCTTTCAAAAATGGAATGAAACAGTACGCCGACCATGACCATGCCCGGAGCTATGAACGAAAGATAGCTGTATTCCCCGCCGCGATAGTGCATTTTGGAAACAAAACCGCCAAGCCCCATGCCGAATGCGACTATATACATTATCGGTTCCAGCGCGGGAGGGAAGATATCCGTTTTCCAGGTGACAATACTCACGTCGAAATTGCGCCGCCACACAAGCCGCGCGCGCCAGCTTATATTTTTTATCATTCGCGCAGCTGCCTCCCGGTCAGTTTTATGAAAACGTCCTCCAGCGTGCCGCCGCCGGGCAAATGTTTTTCTATAAGCTCAGAAGGCGAACCCTGCACGATTATTTTACCGGCATCTATCACCACCAGCCGGTCACAGAGCAGTTGCGCCTCTTCCATATAGTGGGTTGTCAAAAGTATAGTTGTGCCTTCCGCTTTAAGACGCTGCACTTCCTCCCATATCTTGTGGCGCGACTGCGGGTCCAGCCCGGTGGTCGGTTCGTCGAGCAAAAGTATTTTGGGGTTGTTTATCAGCGCGCGCGACAACAGCAGCCTTCGCCGCTGCCCGCCGGAAAGTTCTTCTATATCGTTTTTTGCTTTGGAGGATATGGCAAATTGTTCCAGCAGTGCGTTCGCACGGCGCAGCGCTTCTTCTTTTGGTATGGAAAAATAGCGGGAATAAACCAGCAGGTTGTCCAGCACGGAAAAATCCGGGTCCAGATTGAAATCCTGCGGACAGACACCGAGCAGGGATTTTATCACGCGAGGATTGGCCGATACGTTCATCCCGCGCACCAAAAGCTCGCCCTGCGTGACCGGCGCGGTGCAGCAAAGCATGCGTACCGTGGTGGTCTTGCCCGCGCCGTTGGGACCGAGCAGGCCGAAGACCTCGCCGGTTTTTATCTGAAAATCAATGCCGGCCACGGCGGTGAAATCGCCGTAGCGCTTTACCAACGCACGGGCTTCCACGGCCGGGCCGGCATATGTCATGTCTTGTTTAGAGCAGTTCCGCAACAAGCGCGGCCAGCGGGCTGCGCTCCGTCTTGGTGAACGTTATGTGGCCGTACATCTTCTGGCCTTTGAAACGGTCCACTATGTAGGTGAGACCGTTGGATTCCAGGTCGAGATACGGGCTGTCTATCTGGTGCGGGTCGCCGGTGACGACGACTTTTGTGCCCTCGCCCGCGCGGCTGAGAATAGTCTTTATTTCATGCGGGGTCAGGTTCTGCGCGTCGTCGACAATCATGTACTGCTTGGGCAGCGTTCTTCCGCGTATGTGGGTGACGGAGGCGATTTCCACCTTGCCGCTTTCCACAAGGTAATCGGAATGTTCTATGCCCTCTTCCGGATGTTTTTTCTCGGAGAGGAATTCCAGATTGTCGTAAATCGCGCCCATCCAGACGCCCAGTTTTTCTTCCTTGCTGCCGGGCAGGAAACCGATGTCTTTTCCTACCGGCACTATCGAGCGGCAGATTATCAGGCGGCGGTAGACGTTGTCTTCAACCGCGCGCTGCATGCCGGCCGCCAGCGATATGAGGGTCTTGCCGGTACCGGCGTTGCCGATGAGGGTTATCAGGTTCACCGATTCGTCAAGCAGCAGCTCCATCGCAAAACGCTGTTCCTTGTTTATCGGCTTTATGCCCCACGGCGCAGGGTCCTGCTGCGCAAGCGGGCGCAGTATGAAGCCTTTCTCCGTCGAAAAAACACGGCCTATGCCGGAATGTTTGGTATTGGACGAATCGCGCAGTATTATGAATTCGTTGGGATAAACCGCGTCAAGCTTGAGCGCTTTGACGTCCATTTCCTTATCCTTATAAAAAGCGTCTATCACGGCTGCGGACGCTTCCACTTCGCGCACTCCGGAATAAAGCTCGTCTACATTTACCTTGCCGGCTTCATAATCCTGCGCGGTAAGGCCTATCGCCTCCGCCTTGAGGCGCATATTGATATCTTTGGAGACGATGATGACCTGTCCCTTTTTTTCCTTGCTCATCGCGTAGGCGATATTGAGGATGCGGTTGTCGGCCTCGCGCATCTGGAAGCTGCGCGGCAGCGCGTTTTCCGGCTCCAGCGCGATGCTGACGGTGCCGCCGCCATCGAGCTTTACGCCCTTGCTGAGCGAGCCCTTTTGCCTGAGTTCGTCCAGACGGCGCGATATCATGCGCGCGTTCTTGCCGCGCTCGTCGCCGTGCGTCTTGAAGGTGTCCAGCTCCTCGATGACGGCTATCGGTACGACTACGTGGTTATCCTGGAAATTGTTCAATGCGTTGACGTCATGGAGCAGTACGTTGGTGTCTATTATGAATGTTTTCGCCATGTCTCCGCCTGCATAACTTGAATTTGCCGTCGAGTGGGCGGCGGCAATCATTCTAGCATTTATTACGCGGAGCGCAAGAGGCCGCAAGTCGCCCTTTTCCTGCCGGGCATCCCGGAGTTTTATGCCTGTGCGCCGCAACTTTGGCGCGCAGCGCGCGGAAACTGCTTTCCGGCACTCCCTCGCCGTGAAAAGGCAGGTTGAAACTGTCCAGTTCCGTATCCTGTCCGGGCGCGTCGCTGCCGTACTTCCAGTCCCGTCCCGTTATCCAGCGCGTCAGCGCGAAGCGCTCGAATGCTATGTAGCTGAGCCGGGCTCCGCAGGAAATTGTGAAATCCACGGTTTTTTCCAGTTCGCGCAGCGATTGGCCCGGATAATTTATTATAAAAAGCGACACCGGCAGACCGGCCTGGGAACAGGCGCGAATATTGGCTTTAACCGTCGCGAAAGAGATTCCCTTGTTGAGCTTTGCCAGCGCTTTGTCGTCGACGGTTTCCAGCCCTATCGCCAGGCTGGTGCAGCCGGATTCCACAAGTTGTTGGGCCAGTTCACGGTCAAGCCCGGGATTGGCGCGCGTCATCGTGTTCCAGCTTATGTTTGCGCGGCGCGCTATCAGCCCGCGGCTGAAAGCGTCAAGCACCGGCAGCGGCGTGGCATGGTCGGCAAGCTGTATGAGCTGCGGGCTGTACTTTTTCTGTATGGCCATTACTTCGCGCAGCACTTTCGCCATGCTTTTTGCCGCCCGGGGATTGCCAGGATAAACATGGGCGCAAAACTTGCAGCGCCCCCATTCGCAGCCGGTACGCGTCTGGTATGGCAGTTTTTTGCTGTGGTAAAGGTTCAAATCTATGCCGTCGAAAACCGGGGCCGGGATTTTTTCCGGCGGCAGTTCGGGCGCTATCCGGTTTTGTGCCACCTTCCCAAATTTCAAAAACGCAAGCGAGGGCACATGCTCGATAGTTTTTTCTGCGCGCAGGGCGGCCAGCAGCCGCTCCAGCGGCAGTTCCCCGGCATAGCCGACCATATAATCCGCAAATGTGAACAGTTCGGGCCATTTTTTAAGGGCATTCCAGGAACAACTGACCCATGAACCGCCGAGCACGGTTTTTATGCGCGGATAATCTTTGCGCGCCCGCGCGCAGAAGTAGAGCGCGGCGGGCAACTGGCTGCTCATGACTATTGAAAATCCGGCGCAGCGGCAATTTTTCAATTCAGGTTTTACACTGGAGAGATAGAGTTTTTCATAAACTGCGTTAGGTTTGCGGCAGGCTTTCAGTACCGCGTCCAGACGCAGCGAAGGGACGTCCGGGCTCCATATCGTCCTGTCCGCGTAAAATACCGGTTTTGAAAAAACGCGGCGTTCCTCCCTCGTCTCCATGCCGCGCAGCAGGGCGTTGAGATCCGTCTGTCTTGCGTCATAGCCCTTTGCGCGCAGCCAGCCGCAAAGCTGTGCGGCGCCCAGCTCCGGCATAAGCAGGAGTTCGTTATAAGGAGGGAAGAAAATGTGTATGTCTTTCATCTTTTAGCGCAACCTGAAAACGAAGGCTAGCGGTTTTTTCTTGCAGCGCGAGTAGTCTATCATGCTTCGTCTGGCTTTCTGCGCCATCGCATAGTAAAGCGCATCGTCTATGCCCTTGCCGTGGAAAGGGAGGGTGAAACTGTTCAGCTCGTCTTTGTAGCCGTTTGCCACTTTGCCGTACCACGGCTCCCGCTCCAAAAGCCAGCGGGACAGGGCGAAGCGCTGTATGCCGAGCGCGTATATTTTTTCGCGCCGGGCAGTGGTATAGGCCAGCGTATCGCGAAATTCCTTTTCCGATTGCCCGGGATAATTCATCACAGAAAGCACAACGCCTATGCCGGCTTTGTGGCAGGCTGACAGTGTTGATTCCATTGCTTCCATGGTGATGCCTTTGTTGAGGATTTTAAGCCCTTCCTTCCCCGCCGTTTCAAGGCCTATGCCGAGCAGTATGCAGCCGGAAGCCGCGAGTTGTTTGGCGAGTTCCGGCGTAAGTCCCATGTTTGCGCGGAATGCGGCGAACCAGTGGATTTTTTCTCCGCATTCCAGAATCCTGCGGCTGAATTCCTCCAGTGTGTGCAGCGGAGTCGCCAGATCGATAATCTGTATCACGTCCGGATGATATTTGCGGTTCAGTGCGCGTATTTCGCGCATCATCTTGTCCATGCTTTTGGACGCGCAGTCGTTGCCGGGGAAAACATGGCCGCAGAATTTGCAGCGTCCCCATTCGCAGCCGGTGGCGCTCTGGTACGGCAGCGCGCGGCAGGAGTAGAGCGACAGATCAATGTCGTCGAAATCCGGAGCGGGTATATCCTCGGGAGACATGCGCGGCGCAAGCGGAGTCTGCACTACTTTCCCGTGCGCCAGCCTTGCCAGCGAAGGAACTTTCCCCGGCGGCTTGCCGTTTTTGAGCGCGCCGAGCAGCGCTTCCAGCGGCAGTTCGCCAGCGTAGCCGATGAAATAGTCGATGAATTTAAACAGTTCCGGCCAGTCCCTGAAAGCGTTCCAGGAGCAGCTTACCCATGCGCCGCCCATGGCGGTTTTTATGCCGGGATAATCTTTTTTTGCGCGCATGGCGAAATAAAGCGCTGCCGCTATCTGCGACGGGGACATCACCGAAAATCCGGCGCAGCGGCAATCCCGCAGCTTCGGCTTTACCGATTTTTCGTACAGTTCGGCGTAGGCCGCCGGAGGCTTGCCGCAGGACGCCAGAACTTCTTTTATCGGATACGAATGGGCGGTGGGGTTCCACAGATCTTCTCCTTCCGGACGCGACGGCGCGAGGAAATAGCGTTTGTTCTTTGATTCCTTGCCGTCTGCATTGAAGCGCACCGCAAATTGCGCATGCAGGTCGCTCTGCGAAGCCGAAAATCCTTTTTTGCGCAGCCATGCGCACAACTGCGGCACGCCCAGCAGCGGCACATGGTCCTCGCGTATATACGGCGGGGTTATGAAATGTATGTCTTTCATTTTTGCGTTCCCATGCGTTGGCCGGACGGATTGTTTTCCCCTCGCAGTGCATGGGCCGTGCGCTCACGCAGTGTGCGGAATTTTTGTTCGCTTATCCCGCTCCCGTATATGAAAGGCAGATTGAAGCTGTTGAGATCCAGATTCTGTTCCGGCACGTCTTTCCCGTACCATTTGTCGGTCGCCGCAACCGTGCGCGGCAAATCGAAACGCTTTATCCCGGCGGTCTGCACCTTGCTCTTGCGGTTCAGCACAAAATCCAGCGTGTCCTTGAATTCCTTCTCTGTTTGCCCCGGGTAGTTTAACACGGAAAGGCTGATTTTTATATCAGCCGCCGCGCAGGCGTCTATATTTGCGTCCAGCACCGACAAGTCCAGGCATTTGTCGAGCTTTTTAAGCCCGGACGGGCTTGCGGTCTCAAGACCGATATAAAGCTGTATGCAGCCTGCCTTGGCCAGTCTGTGCGCAACCTCCGGTGTAAGCTCGCGGGTTGCGCGTATCATGGTGAACCATTTCAGTTTTACGCCGTCTTCGATGAGGCGTACGCTAAGCGCGTCCATCATGCGTACCGAGGAGTCAAGGTCCGCGAATGTGAAGCATTCCGGTTTGTAACGCGCGGTAAGCATAGCCAGTTCGCGTGCGGCTTTTTCGACGCTCTTAATCTTGTATGCTCCCGCCTGTTCCAGCGCGCCGCAAAAGCGGCAGCGTCCCCAGCCGCAGCCGGACATGGTCTGATATGGGAGCACCAGCTTGGGATAAAGTTTCAAATCGAGTCCGTCAAAGACTGGCGGGGGGATTTTTTCAATCGGCGGCGGCGGCGCGAAAGGAGTTTTCTCCACCCGGCCGTCGACCAGCCGCGCAAGCGACGGGACCTTGCTCAATGGCGTTTTTTTTCGCAGCGCGCGCAGCAGCGCGGCAAGCGGCAATTCTCCCGGGCCGCCTATCACATAATCCGCGCAGGCGAAAAACTCCGGCCAGTGCTCAAGCGCCGTCCATGACGCTCCGGCCCACGGTCCGCCGAAAACAGTTTTAATTTTTGGGTAATCGCGTTTCGCAGCAATTGAAAAATACAGCGCCTGTGTTATCTGTTCTCCCGAGCTTATGGAGAATCCTGCGCAGCGGCAATTTCGCAGTGCCGGGCGCACATGCTTTTTGTAAAGTTCTTCGTATACTTTCGGCGGATGTTTTGCGGTTTCCAGCGTCCGGCGTAGCGGATAATACGGTCCGTCCGGATTCCATAATTTCCCGTCGTATGACGTTGCGGGACCGAAAAACGGCGCGGCCACGCCGCTCTCCCTCGCCTGTGATTGCAAAATGATGTTTAAATCGGTCTGCCCGGCGGAAAAACGGTGTTTGCGCAGCCACGCGCAAAGCTGCGTCATGCCCATATTCGGTATCCGGTATTCGGGCATGCTGGGAGGAAAGAAAAAGTGGATGTCTTTTATGCTCATCTTAGCGCCGGGAGTTCCCTCTTTGCCGCATTTCCCGACTGGTTTATTGTATGTCTTTAACTTCGGCGCGCGCAAGCAAAACGCCCCTGTATGGCAGGGGCGTTCGCGGCCGAGATATGATTTCACCAGAACTCGTGGAAATGATGCACCGGTCCCCAGCCCGCGCCGGTCTTGTAGCCGCTGCCTGCGGCGATGGCCAAGTTTATATATTCTTTCGCGCCTTTCACCGCGTCCGGGATTTTTTTGCCTTTTGCCAGCAATGCGGCTATCGCCGAGGCGAAGGTGCAGCCCGTGCCGTGCTTGTTGGGCGTGGAAAGCATGCTGCCGCCGAATTCCATAATTTTGCCGTTAGCCAGCATAAGCAGGTCTTCGTTTTCGCCGTTTTCCAGATGCCCGCCCTTGATGACCACGGCGCGCGGACCGAAGGCAAGTATTTTTTCCGCCGCGCGCGCCATGTCCGCCTTTGCGCGTATCGGCAGGCCGGACATGTGCTCGGCTTCCGGGATATTAGGCGTGACTACGGCGGCCAGCGGAAGCAATTCGGTTTTCAGCGCTTCCACCGCAGGGGTTTCCAGCAGTTCCCTGCCGTCTTTTGCGAGCATGACCGGATCAATTACCAGATTCTTCACCCCGAAACGCTTTATCCCTTTCGCTACCGCGTCTATAACTCCGTCGTTGCAAAGCATGCCTGTTTTGACGGCGTCGGCGCCGATGTCTTCCAGCACCGCCTCCATTTGCAGATATACGAATTCCGGGTCTATGCAGCACACGCCTTTAAGACCCTTTGTGTTCTGCGCGGTAAGCGCGGTTATCACGCTCATGCCGTATACGCCTAGCGCGGAAAATGTTTTTATGTCCGCCTGTATGCCCGCGCCGCCGCCGGAATCGGAACCCGCTATAGTAAGCGCGCGGAAATAGCGTTTCGGTATTGTCATTTATTTTTCCTTGCAGCAAGCGCCGCATCCGTTGATGCGCGCAGCGCGCGCGCCGCTTCCTGCGGATTTTCAGCCGAACAGATGGCGGATACCACGGCTATCCCGTCCGCTCCGGCTTTTATCACTTCGGCTGCGTTGGCGGCGTTTATACCGCCTATGCCGACCAGGGCGCGTTTTGTTTTTGCGCGAAGCTCCCGCAATCCGTCCAGACCCCAGACGTGGGCGGCCACGTCTTTTGTCCCGGTAGGGAAAACGGAACTAACGCCGAGATACGCGGCATCTTGCGGCGCGGCAAGCGCCTGTGCCATATTGTCCACCGAAAGTCCTATTATCGCGTTCTGTCCCAGCAGCCGTCGCGCGTCTTCAAAGGCCATGTCGCTTTGGCCGATATGCACCCCGTCCGCGCCTGCGGCCAGCGCGACATCAACCCGGTCATTTATTATCAGCGCAACTCCCAGCGGTTCAAGCGTTTTTTTCAACGAGCGCGCCAATTCCACAAATTCGCGCGTATCGCAATCTTTTTCGCGCAACTGTATTATCGTCGCGCCGCCTTTTGCCGCTTCCGAGGCTATGTACTCAAGCGGGCGGTTTTTGGACAGCGGCCTGTCGGTAACGAGATGCAGCCGCCAGTCGTGTTTTGTCATACCAGCTTTAGCTTCTGGGCTACCAGTGCGGGCTGCATGTTATAAAGCGCATCCAGAAACGCGGGCACGAAGGAGCCGGGGCCTTCCGACTTCTCCGCCGCAATTTCGCCCGCTATGCCCATCATGCCCATCGCATGCGCGGCGGCCTGCGCGGCGTTTTTGTTTACCGCAAGAAATGCTCCGCATAGCGCGGTTGCCGTGCAGCCAAGGCCCGTAACCTGCGGCATCATCGGGTGGCCGTTCGCTATCGAACAGGTTTCTGTTTCTGAAATTATATAATCGGTCTCGCCGCTGATGCAGACGGCCTGCGCGCCTTTTTCCAGCAACAGCTTTGCCGCTCCGGTTGCCGCGTCGGAGGAGGCGGTGGAGTCCACGCCTTTTGTTCCGCCCGCCGCGCCCGCCAGCGCCATTATCTCGGAGGCGTTGCCGCGCACCAGACTGACGCCGCGCGACAATATGGAGACCGCAACTTCGGTGCGGTATTTTGTAGCGCCCGCGCCGACCGGGTCGAGCACCACCGGTATTTTGCGTTCCAGCGCGCGTTTCTGCGCTATTTCCATCGCTTCAACCCATGAAGGGCTGAGCGTGCCTATGTTTATTACCAGCGAACCGGCTACGGACGCCATCTCCGCCACTTCTTCCTTTGCGTGCGCCATGACAGGGGACGCGCCAGCAGCCAACAGCGCATTGGCCGTTATGTTCATCACTACATAATTGGTGATATTGTGCACCAGCGGTTTGTTGCGGCGTATCTCGCCGATATCCCTTATAAGAGTTGCTGACGAAATCATCTGTTCTCCTGTAAAGCATATAAAAAAAGACCGCATTTCCGCGGCCTTGAAAACGGCTTTTACTGCAAAACCGTTTCCGTTTTCCTACGCCGGTTATTGATACCCGCACAAATAAAGCGCTATGCGAAGGCCCGAAATCGGGACTTGCGCTAGGCGCGGCTGTGAAAGCGTGATGCCCGCACGGTGAACAGACGCAACGACGCGCAAGTCCCGAGGGC
>Ga0326728_10004576_pt1 | contig 40584 bp, 38 predicted proteins | sample MB3enrmetagenome_FD_207602 | JGI IMG/M metagenome (GOLD analysis project Ga0326728, IMG submission 207602) | Lab enriched peat soil microbial communities from McLean, Ithaca, NY, United States - MB31MN | ecosystem: Environmental > Terrestrial > Soil > Wetlands > Peat | place: USA: New York... | reverse complement strand
CTGCTCGGGAGCCATCCCGGAATAGAACGTGGCCACAACCACGACGGGAATCTTGATCGGCGGAAACAAATCCACCGGCATCCGCACCAGGCTCGTCACCCCCACCACGCAGGTGATCAGGCACAGCACGATAATCAAATACGGGTATCGGAGGGCGAATCGTGACATGGCGACAGTGAGCTGGTTACGGACGATTCTGTTTGACAGCCGCCCGGAGTTTTTCGATGGAAAACTCCGGCGACTGGCACAGTTTGATGAGCGCCTGCTCCTCAGCGGCAAGTTTCGCCGCCACCGGCGGAATCCGGGCGGCAATGTCCTCGGGGATGGATTGGACCCCGTGCCGGTCGCCGTGCAATAAATCCCCCGACTGGATCTTCAGGCCGCCGATCTCAACCGGCGTGCCGAACTCGACGATGTGAACATAGGCGTGCGACACCGCCAGACAGCCGGCGAAGAGTCGGAAGCCAAGCTCTTCGGCTGTCGGTATGCCCCGCACCGCGCCGTTGGTAACCGCTGCGACGGCACCGAGCGCCCGCAGGATGTTGATGTGCACCGCGCCGAGCAATGACCCGAGCCCGGGTCTGGTGGCCACGTCCTGCACCACAACCACCCGCGGCGCGGGCACCGAGACGACATAATCCCACCAGTCGGTCCGTTCCAGGTAGGCGTTACCGGCAAACGGTGGCGCCGATCCGCGAATCTTCACGGTAACCGCATAGCCGACCACGGGAGGCAGATGCGGAAACAGGCAGCGCACACTGCTGTCCGCGAATCCTTCGTTGCGCGGGCGTTCTTGAAAAGTCTCGATGGCATTGGCCAACGTGCCACCGTCCACTTGGCGCAACGCTTCCAGTTGCTCGGCGGTCAGGGGTGTGTTCATTCCACGGTCTCCAGCTCGATTGTTTTGGTCTCGACCTTCCGGCCCGGTTTGAGCTGGGCCGGATTGCCCATCATCACCAGGTCCCCTTCTCGCAGGCCGGAGACGACTTCGTACTTGGAGGAAGTCTCGAGCCCCAACGTCACGGGGCGTTCCTCGATTTCATTGTCGGCGTTGACGATGAGAAGCCTGGTGGTTCCGCCCGAGGCCGAGGCCTGGATGGGAATGGCCAACGCATTCGGATGTCCTTCGACTTTCAACACCACGGTGGCGTACATGCCCGGGATGATTTCCAGACTCGGATTGAGCACCTCCATTTCTGTGATCATCGTCCGCGTGGTATCGGTCACCTGTTGAGTGAAACGAGAGATGACGCCGGTGAACGATTTGCCGCCAAGCGATTCCACGCGCACGTCCACCTTGTCCCCCAAATGGATGTCTTTGACGTACTCCACGGACACGGGGAAATCCAGCCGCAGCCGGTAGTTGTCGGATACCCGCACCACGGGCATGGATTGCGTGTTGGACGCCGTGCCTGCCTGGATGAGCGTGCCGGGATCCGCATAGCGCCAGGTCACCACGCCATCGAAGGGGGCGATGATTTGCGTGTAACTGACCAACGTCCGGTACTTTTCAACGTCCGCCTTGGCGGCCGCGATGGCTTCTGCCGTGGCATGGTCTTTCGCCTCGGCGGTGTCGAGGTCCTGCTGGGCGACGAGATTGGGAGTCTTCTCGTTGACCCCCACCAGCCGCGTATAAATAAGGTGGGCGTCGGTGTGATCCGCCTCGGCCTTCTGTTCCGCCGCCATTGCGTTGTGGAGTTCGTCCAGCAATTCCGGCACTTCCAATGTAGCCATGAGTTGGCCGGCCTTCACACGGTCGCCGAAATCCACCTTCATTTCGCTGACGTAACCGGTCACTTTCGCGTGCAACTCCACCTCTTGATAGGGACGGAACTCCGCCGGGATGGTCACAATCCGATACAGGTCTTCGCGATCCACTTTCGCCACCGCGACAACGGGCAGCATCGTAGAGGCGGGTGGGCGGCTGTATTTCGCCTCGGCGTGGTGCGCCAGCCACAACAAGCCAACCGCAATCAACACGGCGACCGATGCCAACACCCATCGCCATTTGGCGTGGACCACCCGTCCTTGCATGGAATTGAGAAACTCGGCCACCCGGCGCCATTTGGCGTCGAGCTTCCATCGTCGCAGGAAATTGAGGAACTCGGCTTTCATGGCGTTTTCACCCCCGGGTTGTGTGGCGGGCCAATGGCAGGTTGACCCGGAACCGGCTGCCCCGTCCGACGGCGCTTTCCACTTCCACCTTGCCGCCGTGGGCGGTGCTGATGGACTTGACGATGGCCAGTCCCAGCCCGGCCCCACCCTCGTTTCGCGACCGCGCCTGATCCACCCGATAAAAACGCTCGAATACGTGCGCTACGGCTTCGGGAGGTATCCCGATGCCGCTGTCAGCGACCTCCAGCACCGCGTCGCCGTTGGAGGTGGTCACCTTCAGGTGGACGGTCCCGCCGTCCAGCGTGTACTTGATCGCGTTGTCGAGCAGATTGACGACCACCTGCTTGAGCCGGGCGCGGTCGCCTGCCACCGTGACGCGCTGCTTTGCGTCGCACGAGACGGTGATCCCCTTGTCTTCCGCCAGCAGGCTCATCTGGTCCGCCGTGGTCGCCACCAGTTCCGCCAAATCAAACGGCACCCATTCCGACTGCGCTTCGCCGGCGTCGAGCCGCGACAGGGCGAACAGTTGCTCCACGATCCGGATCAGGTGTTCGACCTCCTCGAGCATGCTGCCAAAGGTCTCCCGCGCCTCGGCCGGCACCCGCCGGTCCGCAACGACGCTTTCCAGCTCGGCGCGCAAGACCGTCAGCGGCGTCCGCAATTCGTGGGACGCGTCGGCGGCAAATCGTGTGGAATTCGAGAAGGCGTCTTCAAGCCGCGCAATCATGTGATTCAGCGATAGGGACAGCCGTTCCAGTTCATCGGCCATTCGCGCGACGGGCAGCCGCTCGCTCAAATTGTGTTGCGTGATCTGTTCGGCTTTGCGCGCAATCTCGTCCACGGGCGCCAGGGCGCGGCCCACCAGCAGATAGCCGCCGCCAATGGCCACCAGCAGCACAATCGGCAATCCGATGGCCGCCAGCACCAGCAATTGATGCAGCATCGTTTCGATGGATGCCGTCGGTGCGCCGACTTCGACGAGGTAGCGCTTCCCATCCGCCGCCTCGTAATTCAATGCTCCAATCAGCAACTTCTTGTTGTCGGGCAGCTTCTCTTCCCGTGATAATTCCTTCTTCGGCGCCGATGCCAGCGCGGGCAACCCGGTCGGGTCAAAGCTTTGGTCCTGTGGACGACCGGAGGCATAGAGCACACTGCCGTCCTGACGGGTGATCCGGATAAACCGATTGTTGATTTCGGGGGCGTACAGGGCAGGTATCTCGCCGACAACGTAGGATTCGCCGGTATGGTTCACATTGGCCAGCAGCGTGTCGGCAATTTGCCGGGCCCGGCGCGTCTGGGTTTCCAATAGGCTGGCTTCCAGAAAATGGCGCAACCCCAAAAACATGAACCCGGCCAGCAGCAGGAACACGCCCGTCAACAGCCCGGCATACCAGGCAATCAACCGGAACCGAATGGAACGCGTGCTCACGGCTCCGCCTCGTCGGTAACGCAATAGCCGGCGCCACGCACGGTGCGGATGAGTTTGCGTTCAAACGGTTCGTCCACCTTTTCCCGGAGATGCCGCACGTACACATCCACGATGTTCGTCAGTCCCTCGAAACTTTCGTCCCAGACGTGCTCGATGATCATCGTGCGCGACAGCACCCGGCCGGCATGGGAAGCGAGGTATTCCAACAGCGCGTACTCTTTCGACGTCAGCTCGATGCGCTTCCCCGCGCGCTTGACTTGCTGGGACAGGCGGTCGATTTCGAGGTCGGCAACCCGCAACACGTGGTCGTGGCTGGCCGGAGGACGGCGCAGCAGCGCCTTGACACGGACCAGCAATTCCGCAAACGCAAACGGCTTCGTCAGGTAGTCATCGGCGCCAGCCTCGAAATTCTCGACCTTGTCCTTGGTGGCATCGCGCGCCGTCAGCACCAGCACCGGCGCCTGGCTCCCCTTGCGGCGTAAACGGCGGAGCAACTCCGTGCCGTTGAGTCCCGGCAGCATCAGGTCCAGAATAATGAGGTCGTAGTCAACACTCAACGCCATTTGCCAGCCGGTGTCGCCGTCGTAGGTCACATCGACTGCAAACCGCTCGGCGCGCAGTCCGCGGGCAACCACGTCGGCAACCTTTCGTTCGTCTTCTATGACCAATAAGCGCATCGGAAATCGTTCACCAACATCTCGTCCCCGCCGCGGGTCCGGCGTTCATCTTTTGAAACGGACCGGTGCAAGGCCGACTGCTTCACGCCCACTACTATCCCACACCCACATTAACCGACCGTGAACGCCGCATTAAATTCCGTTCAGAAACCCGAGATGGAGTTGTGGCAAATAACCCTTGTGAAAACATATCCTATTCTCCTGGCTCTGTCATTGACTGTTCCCCTCTCAAATTGTAGGGCGCGAAGCGTGCAAGGTTTCGCGCCGTCCCCGGGTTCGCGCCGTCGCCGCCCTCCACCGCCCCCGAAATTGTAGGGCGCGAAGCCCGCAGCCCCGATTGCAAAATCGGGGCAGGTGTTTCGCGCCGCCGCAACCTCCACGCGCCGTGCTGACGCTTTCGCGGATCCACCGCGACAACCTCGCCCTGTCCTGGCCAACGATTTGCCGTGGCGGGGGAAGGCTTAAAGCCTTTCCCCAGCCCCTGCTTCCGCCTTCGTCTGCCCAACCCCCCCCGTTTACAGTATCAGTCTTGCCGCAGCACCTCCCGCACCCCCCGCCCGTGTAGCGATTATCGCTACAAGAGAAACCACTACTGCAATCTTCTAGCAGCCAAGTTTGTCTTGATTCCGCAGGAAGGAGTATCAGAATCTCACGCAAGCGAGGAGAGCGTCACATGAACCGCATCTACCAAGGCCGTGTCACAAAGGTCGAAATCATTGGCAAAGACGGCAGGCCGCAGCTGTTCGATCCTGATCCCAAGAAAGACCGGGAGAAATGGCAGCAAGCCCTCTGGCAACACCACCAACTGTTTCAAGATGCCGTCAACTATTACTCCCTCGCCCTCGCCGCCTTGGCCGAGGGGTTGACGGATACTCACCCACTGAAGGCACTACGCAAACGGATGTCGGACGCATGGGAGCATTTCCCACGAAAAACCGTCTCCCCAGCACGCAATCTGCGAGAATCTGTCGGTCGCTGGCTGGCTTTGCCAGAATCTGCACCGCTCGCTGAAGCTCTTGAGAAGATCGTGCCATCTGATCCGCGACACAAAGAAGCGCGTTCACTCGCGATTGCCTTGTTGGCTCAGAAAGCCAGAACTCTGAAGCCCCAGAAGTGCGCAAACAGCTATTGGGGGCGGTTCTGTGACAAACTTAAGAAAGCACCAAATTGGGATTACTCTGCGGGGGAACTTTCGAGACTTGGCGCGGCTGGAGACTGGATTACTGCGCTCTGGCAGGACGATGCCCACGTACAGATTGATCACCTTGCAAAATCGCTGAAGCTTTCGAGTTTAGTGAAGTGCGATCCCGCCGCGCCTGAACTTGATGACAATGAAGGACGGGCATTGCTTACGGATGCGTTTTCCCACCTGAAAGGCATTGTTGCCGGCACGCTGAAAGACTCAAAGCCGGCGAAACGAACCAATGCGTGGCTGAGGAAAAATAAATCGCTCGCTGAAGAATTCATCTCACAAAGTGAGACCAAGTTGGCCGCAGTGTCTCGCGATTGTCTCATGGTGGAAAGTGCGCGCGGAGGCGGTATCAACATAAATAAGACTCACGGAGCGGCCCTTCTCAAAGCATTCCCGTGTGGTTTCACTCTTGAATATCTACGTGCAGCGATTCCACGGCCGAAAACCCCCAAGAAGACCGCTAAGAAGGAAGAAAGCGTTCCCGACGCTTGGGTGTTGTTGGAAAAGCGCATCAAGGAGATTGGTGACGATCCAATCAAGTTGTCGAGACTCGACGGCAAGCCGATCTTCAAAGCCTTTACCGCCTTGGACGCTTGGCTGGTCAAAGAGGAACAGCCCTGCTGGCCTGACTTCGACAAGTGTGCTTTCGAGGAAGCCCTTAAGACCCTCAATCAGTTCGTACAAAAGACCGAAGAGCGCGAAAACCGAAGGCATGAAGTGGAAGCCGAACTGAAGTACATGCTGGCCGAGAACCCTGATTGGAAGCCAAAGAAAGAAAGCGATGAAGCCGACGATCGCGAAGTGCCAATACTCAAAGGCGACCCGCGGTATGAAAAACTGAGACAGCTTCTCAAAGAATTGGACGAGGAATTGGCCGAGAAAGCGATTGGGGAAATCGTCGGCCCAAGTGGTCCCAGCCTTCGTGGGTTTGGCAGACTGCGTGAAGCATGGATGGATGAGTTTACCAAGTCCAAGGGACAGCCGCGCGAAACCAAGCTCACGGATGCAGTCAGAGACCTCCAGCGTGAACACAAACTCGACATGGGCTATACAACCTTCTTCCTCCGGCTCTGCGAACCCGATTATTGGGATTTATGGCGTGACGATACCGAAGACGAAGCAAAGGAACGAAGATCGAGGAAATGGGCCAAGAGTGTCATCTACGCCGCTGCTGCTGCGCGAGAACTCTCTGAGGAACTTGAGCGACTTCGGGAACCTGTCCGCTACACGCCTGCTGAACCGGAGTTCTCGCGGCGTCTGTTCATGTTCTCAGACATCAAGGACACTCACGCCCCAGCACACCGGGAATCTGGAGTGGTTGACGTTTCCGTCGCGTCCCAAGATGAAAACGGGAAGCTTCGTCCGCTCCGCTTGCGATTACGGTATTCCGCCCCGCGTCTGACCCGCGACCACTTGAGTGATGGAAGCGAATCGAAATGGTTGCAGCCAATGATGGCCGCACTCGGCATTCCCGCCGATTCACTCGCGGGGTTTACCAAAGACAGAAACGGAGACCCGAAAGAACCGGCTATCGCGCTGATGCCAGATTTCGTCGGGCGAAAACGCCAAAGAGTGATACTAGTGAACTTCCCCGTGGATCTGGATCCTGCCCTCTTGCTGACGAAGATTAACAAGGCGGCGCTTTGGGAAAAGCAATTCAATCAGTCCTTCGAGAATGGAAAGCTCAAACAACGGTTCCATCTGTATTGGCCGAAAATGGAGAATGAGCCGGAGCAACCGTGGTGGGCAAACCCCGATGTCCAGACGAATGGCTTCACCTGTCTCGCGGTTGATTTGAGTCAACGCCGCGCTGCCGACTTTGCGCTGCTTCATGCCGGAATGAACCGCGACGCGAAAACTTTCGTCGAGTTGGGGCAAGCCGGTGGAAAACCATGGTTTGCCAAGCTGAGCGCCGCCGGCAGCTTAAGGCTGCCGGGCGAAGATGCCGAAGTGTTTCATAATGGGGAAAAGGACATTGAACTCTCTGGCAAGAAAGGCAGGAACGCAACGGACGCGGAGTACGATGCAGCAGTAGCGCTCGCCAAAACGCTTCTTCACAATGAGGATGAGGCGGGGTTACTTGAAACAGCACTGAATTGGCTTGGCAGCACCGCCGAAGAGCTTTCCTTCCCGGAACAAAACGACAAACTCATCGATCTTTATCACGGTGCGTTGTCGCGTTATCGCACGTGGCATCGTTGGTCATGGCGGTTTACTCTGGAGCATCAGACGGACTGGGAAAAGACTGTTGGCGAAGTGCTGAAAATGCACTACCACCGTGCATGGTTTGATCTTGCCCAAAAGGGCATCGGCCCCGCCACAATTCTGCAACTCCAGAAACAGATTGCCGAAGCCACAACACAACTCCGGACGGTCTTGGAAACTTCACTGCTGGCAATTGCCCATCGCGCCCTGCCGCTTCGTGATCACACGTGGCGCTGGATAGAGCACGGCAAGGATGGCAAAGGCAAGCCTCTGCACCTATTGATCTCAGACGGAACTGCGCCGGTCGAATTCCCTTGGCTTAGAGGCCAGCGCGGGCTGTCACTCGCTCGAATTCAACAACTGGAAACCTTGCGCAGCGCCGTTCTTTCGCTGAACCGGTTGCTCCGCCACGAGATTGGGGTGAAGCCAGAATTCGGCAGACGGACGCTAGGCGAAAGTCTGCCCGACCCCTGCCCTGAACTTACAGATAAAATCGTCCGCATGAAAGAGGAGCGTGTCAATCAAACGGCGCACCTCATCATCGCACAAGCTTTGGGCGTTCGGCTCAAGACTCCCAGCTTGTCTGACGAGGAGCGTGTCAAAGCGGACGTACATGGAGAGTACGAAGTCATCCCCGGACGATCACCGGTTGATTTCATCGTTCTGGAAGACCTATCCCGTTACACAACGGACAGGAGCCGTTCAACGTCCGAGAATTCGCGCCTGATGAAGTGGTGCCATCGGGCGATAAACGAGAAAGTCAAATTGTTGGCAGAACCATTCGGCATCGCGGTTCTGGAAGTCTTCGCAAGCTACTCATCAAAATTCGATGGCCGCACTGGTGCGCCGGGTTTTCGCGCTGTCGAAGTTACTGCCACAGATCGCCGTTTCTGGAAGAAAACCATCGAGAAGCAACCTGTGGCGCGAGCCGTATTCGACAGCTTGGATAAACTCCCAGCCAAGGGACTGACCAAAGCGCGTCTGTTGCTGCCGCAGAACGGAGGCCCGCTATTCGTCGCAGCCGTGAGAGAAGATCAACCTGTGCCGCCGATCCGGCAAGCTGACATAAACGCAGCAGTTAATATCGGCCTTCGCGCGATCGCAGGACCACACTGCTATCATGCGCAGCCGAGGGTACGCCTAATAAAAGCGAAGTCCGGTCCCGACAAAGGAAAATGGATCACCCGACGTGACAACAAGCGAGAGAGTGTTCAGTTCACCGACGCTGTCGAGGTGACCTTCAGTCATCTCGCACCAGATTCGGATGTGCTAAAGGGCGAGGCGACCAACCTCTTCCACGATCCCCTCGAAATCGCCTCGTATGGTTTCGCTCGCATCAGTGGACAGCAACACCCACCGCTGGCTCACGCCGCTGCGATAGTCAGCAGAAAGAAGGGGGCGAACGGCGAGGCTCACGGTGCGGTGGCGCGTTTGGAATGGGAAGTCTGCCGTCGCATAAACTTCGAAAGACTGAAACAGTGGGGCTTTGACAGGACATCACTTGCAGTTCCAACGAAGTCCGTCAATCCAGCAGACGAAGACGACAACATGCCGATGTAATCCGCCATGAACGAGGCGCCGGTACAGACGCAGGCCGGGCTTGAGGCGCAACCGCCGCTGCCGGTAAGACGGCTGCACAACTTCATCTACTGTCCACGGTTGTTCTACTTCCAGTGGGTCGAGAACGTGTTTCAGGAGAATGCGGACACGGTCGCGGGTTCTTACGCGCACCGCAATGTCGATGCGCCGTCCAAGCTCGACGATCCCAAGGAACTTGGATTGCCGGAAGGCGCGAAGCTGCGGTCGTTGCGGTTGGAAAGTGAAACGTTGGGGCTGATCGGCGTGGTGGACATCGTCGAAGGCGGGCCCGACGGAGCGGAGATCATTGATTACAAGAAAGGCTCGGCCCGGCGCGATTCCGAAGGCGAACGGGTGGCGAAGGAACCGGACGCGATGCAGGTGGCAGCGCATGCGCTGCTGCTTCACGAACAAGGCGTCAAGGCCGTGCGCGGGGCAATCTACTACGCGGCGGAGAAGCGGCGGGTGCCGGTGGAGTTGACCGAGGAGCTTTTCTCGAATGTCCGACAAGCGATCACCGATGCACGTGCGGTGGCCGCCAGTGGACATTGTCCAGCGCCGTTGAAGAATGACCCGCGTTGTCTCTATTGCTCGGCGTATCCGATTTGTCTGCCGAATGAATCGCTCTGGTGGGCGCGGGCACGGCAGGAGGCGGAGCCGGAGCCTCAACTGCGGTTCGGGTTCGCCGCGCCAAGTGAGGACGCGTTGCGTGACCGGATTCTAGAGGCGATGGAGTTCGCAGCAGAAACAACGGGCAAAGAACCGCCCACGCTCCAGCCGCCGCGACCGGACCGTGACGACGGAGAGGTCTTGGTGGTGCAGACGCCGGGGGCGCAGGTCGGTCAGCGCGGGGATCAATTGGTCGTCAGCGTGAAGGGCGAAGACGCGCGGAAGTTGCCGGGGCAGCAGGTGCGCGCGATTTATCTCTACGGCGCGGTGCAACTGACGGCGCAGGCTGTCGATACGTGCTTGGAACTCGGCATTGACGTGGCGTACTTCTCGCCAGCGGGACGGTTTCTCGGGCTGTTGCGCGGGCTGCCGGCCAGCGGCGTGGACGCGCGGCGCGGTCAGTACCGGCTATTTGAATTGCCGGGCGTGCGGCTGCAATTGGCCCGCGAAGTCATCCGCGCGAAGATTCACAATCAGCGCGTGATGTTGATGCGCAACGGCGACGTGCCGGAGCGCGTGCTCCAATTGATGGCCGGGTTCCGCGATGCAACAACGGGCGCGCGCGAGGTGACGGAGTTGCTGGGGATCGAGGGCAGTGCGGCGGCACTGTACTTCGAGCAGTTCGAGTCGATGCTGAAACGGCGCGAGGACTGGAAGTTCGACTGGCGCGGTCGCAACCGGCGTCCGCCACGCGACCCGGTCAACGCGCTGTTGTCGCTGGGTTATTCGATGCTGGCGAAGGAATTGACGGGCGTGTGCCACGCGGTGGGACTCGATCCGTTTTTCGGATTCATGCACCAGCCGCGTTACGGGCGGCCGGCGCTGGCGCTGGATTTGATGGAGGAGTTTCGCCCGTTGGTGGCCGACAGCGTGGCGATCAGTGAGGTCAACCGCTGCGAGTTGGGGCCGGAGGATTTCATCCGCAGCGCCAACGGCACGTTCCTGAACGACCGGGGACGAAAGGTGTTTTGGGAAGCGTGGTTTCGGCGGCTCGACACGGAGGTGTCGCATCCGGAGTTTGAGTACAAGATGGCCTATCGGCGCATGCTGGAAGTGCAGGCCCGGCAACTCTGGCGCTTCGTGCGCGGCGAGGCGGCTGGTTATCACGGATTCACCACACGATGAGCCGCATCCGCTACCTCGTCAGCTACGACATCTGCGACCCGAAACGCCTGCGGCGCGTCGCCAAGGTACTCGAAGGTTTCGGCACCCGGTTGCAGTATTCCGTGTTTGAGTGTCCTCTCGACGGGACTCGGCTGGTCCAACTCAAGACCGCGCTCACGCCTGAAATGAACTTTGACCAAGATCAAGTGCTGTTTGTCTCGCTCGGTTTGGAGAGCGCCGACGCCACACTCATCATCGAGGCGATGGGACAGCCGTACACCGTCCGTTCGCGTGTGACGATTGTCTGATTGACACGGAATTGAGTTTGTGGTGTTATTTGTGCGGCCAAGTGCCACCGACCAGTTGTTCTCCGCCATTGAACAACCAAGTTTTTTGAAATCGCGAGCGACTGCCCTGCGTCGGAACGCGGTGGGCGAGCGCGCCAGTTCTCAGCGACTGCTGCATGAACGCTCGCTTCATTGAAGAAGCACAGGACGAGGCAATTGTGAAGGACGACCGTGATGCGATTGGATGCGAATCTGAAATGTGTATCGCATGCTCGCAGTGTGAGAGGGAAGCGCGCGCAGGAACGATGTAGATAGAAGGGTGAGTTTCAGTCGCCGCGATTCCAGAGAGCTTGAGGCGGGCGGACAACAAGGACGAACTGGACGCCCGGACCGATGTTTCAGTCGCCGCGATTCCAGAGAGCTTGAGGCGGATCCAGGCCGGCTCGATGACGTGGGCCTCCTGCAAGTTTCAGTCGCCGCGATTCCAGAGAGCTTGAGGCGGCGAATCGGCAAACACAACAACTGGAAGGATGGCAGTTTCAGTCGCCGCGATTCCAGAGAGCTTGAGGCGGAAGGCCGCGCTGAGTTTTCAGGACGAGACCTGGAGGTTTCAGTCGCCGCGATTCCAGAGAGCTTGAGGCGGAAGAAGGCTTCGGCACGCTGAGAGGCGGTGGCAAAGTTTCAGTCGCCGCGATTCCAGAGAGCTTGAGGCGGTCAGTCATCGCTCACGACCATTCCAGCCGCTGCGTTGTTTCAGTCGCCGCGATTCCAGAGAGCTTGAGGCGGGCCAGCGGACAGCACAACTTTTCCGTGTGTCGTCGTTTCAGTCGCCGCGATTCCAGAGAGCTTGAGGCGGGGTATGTGGATGTTGTCTCCTTGCGTGAGTTTGCAGTTTCAGTCGCCGCGATTCCAGAGAGCTTGAGGCGGGTCCACCAGAACGCATAAAGTGTGCAGGCAGAAGGTTTCAGTCGCCGCGATTCCAGAGAGCTTGAGGCGGTGCGAGGCTGCATTGTATGTCTCCCGGTTCACGACCTGTTTCAGTCGCCGCGATTCCAGAGAGCTTGAGGCGGACAACCATGAATAGAGGAGAACTCGTTGGCGGTCGTTTCAGTCGCCGCGATTCCAGAGAGCTTGAGGCGGAGCCAGGTCTAGCCCCACAACTCGCGGGCGATCCCGTTTCAGTCGCCGCGATTCCAGAGAGCTTGAGGCGGTCAAAACTGTATCGGGCATTTTGGAGGATTATTATGTTTCAGTCGCCGCGATTCCAGAGAGCTTGAGGCGGATTAACCGAAAGCACGTCAAACTCTATGCGCTGGCGTTTCAGTCGCCGCGATTCCAGAGAGCTTGAGGCGGCTTTTTTTCGAGGAGACGTTCGAGTTCAGCTACACGTTTCAGTCGCCGCGATTCCAGAGAGCTTGAGGCGGATCCGGCGCGCCTGCAAATGGGCCGGTGACCGCGTGTTTCAGTCGCCGCGATTCCAGAGAGCTTGAGGCGGCAGCTTGTCCGCGAGAACGGAAATCTCCGCCTCGTGGTTTCAGTCGCCGCGATTCCAGAGAGCTTGAGGCGGATCCTGACGGCCTCGAGCGGTTGGCGAGTTGTTGCTGTTTCAGTCGCCGCGATTCCAGAGAGCTTGAGGCGGTGGCTCGTTCTGCCTGAAGCCTGAGCATTTGTTCGTTTCAGTCGCCGCGATTCCAGAGAGCTTGAGGCGGCGGTGTGCCTGGTCGACGGTGAATGGCGGGGCGTGGTTTCAGTCGCCGCGATTCCAGAGAGCTTGAGGCGGTCGGACGTTTCCACCACATATTCCGTGTCGGGGGACGGTTTCAGTCGCCGCGATTCCAGAGAGCTTGAGGCGGGCTTGATCAGACCTCCATCACCCCGCCCGGCGTGCCGTTTCAGTCGCCGCGATTCCAGAGAGCTTGAGGCGGCCCTGAATCGCGTCCCGCTGATCCTTCGCTACGTTGTTTCAGTCGCCGCGATTCCAGAGAGCTTGAGGCGGGCATAAGGGCACTACCTATTCGTGCTGGTATCCGAAGTTTCAGTCGCCGCGATTCCAGAGAGCTTGAGGCGGCAGATCATCGGTGGAAGCGTAGCCCTCCACAATGAGTTTCAGTCGCCGCGATTCCAGAGAGCTTGAGGCGGTCTGCAATTTCAGAAGCCTTCTTGCCGCCGCGTTGTTTCAGTCGCCGCGATTCCAGAGAGCTTGAGGCGGCAATATGGTTCTCGCGCTGGATGCACTGGTGATCGTTTCAGTCGCCGCGATTCCAGAGAGCTTGAGGCGGTGTACCAATAGACCCCGAAATCATATCACCAACAGGTTTCAGTCGCCGCGATTCCAGAGAGCTTGAGGCGGGCGACAAAACACAGGCCAACCCTGAGTGGAGACGGGGTTTCAGTCGCCGCGATTCCAGAGAGCTTGAGGCGGGAGAACGCGGCGATTTTCGGGCCGCCACGGGACGGTTTCAGTCGCCGCGATTCCAGAGAGCTTGAGGCGGATCACCAAGGTCAAGCTTGTCATGGCCGAGATCCGTTTCAGTCGCCGCGATTCCAGAGAGCTTGAGGCGGGATCACTTCCAGAGTGTCACAATGAATCGACCGAAGGTTTCAGTCGCCGCGATTCCAGAGAGCTTGAGGCGGTCATGCGCGCGCCTCCACGACCGAATGTTCAGAGTTTCAGTCGCCGCGATTCCAGAGAGCTTGAGGCGGAGGGGTTGGATCAACCTCAATGACAGTATCGCCGAAGGTTTCAGTCGCCGCGATTCCAGGGAGCTTGAGGCGGAGGCTCCGTGTGAGAGGCAAAGATGTCGTTGGGGACAAGCGGGGTGGGGTTGTTCCGCGAGCTATTGCATGGGAATTGGGTCAGGTCTCAACATAAAACATTTTGATGGACGGCCGGTGGGGCGCTGGGGCCATCTGGCCGGCATGGCGCGGCCTCTCAGGATCGAAGTGGCCGGCGGCTGGCATCATGCCGACGGCAGCGGGGTGACGCAAGCACTGAAGCGTTTGGAAGCGCGCGTGGCCAGGAACCGGAGCCTTGCGAAAAAACTGGAACAACCAACAAAACCGTCAAGAGTCAATGGCCGCCCCCGTTTTCCTCACCAATTCATCCGCCCCCGAAATTGTAGGGCGCGATCGCCCGAAGGGTATCGCCTGCGTGCGCCGGCACGCGCCGTCCCCGTCATCCTCTCATTCCCCCTACGACGACACAAGCTGACCGCCTGATCCGCTTTCCCTCCGCGCCTCCCCCGCGCAAATCCCGCGACAAAGTGCCCCCACCCGCGCTAACCTGACCGAACCGCCCACCTCTCCCGAAAGATAACATGCCCGACATGTACCTGATCTGAGGAGAAAAGTTGCTCCCAAACGGGAACTACTTGTTTCGGGGCTTGTGCTTTACTGGCGCACATGAAAAGAGGACACGCAAGGCTCCTAGCGTACGCTAGGAACTTTTGTCCGAACTGGATCCGAGGACTATCCAAATGAAAACCGATTCCGTAACCGATTTGGCGGCAGCCCGATTGGCGCAAGCCATCCGAGGCTATGTGCCACGGCATCCGACCAAGTTTCGGAAGCTTTTGCCAATGAAAGGCAGCATCGCGGAACTGAGGAGTAAGGGAGCGTCCTACGCGGCCATTGCCGGCATCCTACAGAACATCAATGTTCCGGTCGCCAACGACACTGTCTTTAGGTTCTGTCACGAAATCTTGGGTGAGCCAATGACCCGAAGACGCAAGAGGCGGAAGATGCCGGCCCGAGTCCCTACAAAACGGGCACGTGAGAAACCAGCCGTGAATAAAGCAACTGACGCCCGCAAACAGGCCGACAGCCAACCGGTACGCGAATGGCAACCTTCGGCCGGGCCGCATATCGCCGATCCTAACACGATCTAGATATAAGCCTCGCCAACAGTGGATGTGGACATCTTTGGGAGACGGTCGAGGTGGACATCGTGGGGTACAGGCTGAGATCGAAAAACTGGTCACACTACGCTCAAGAATGGACAAGCACCTACAAGAATTCGGCTTGACGCGGCACTAATCATGCTATAGGTGTTATATACTATTCGTCTATAACACATATGGCTAAACCATTCGACAAGGCTCGAATCGAGCAGGCGTTGACGCTTCTGGATGCGCGTCTTCGGCGCAATGGTGCTGCCCCGCAACGGTTGGTAATCTGCGGCGGCTCGGCTTTGATCACCGCCGGTATTGTCTCTCGCACGACCAAGGATTTCGACATCGTCGCTCTCATGGACGAGTCGGAACACCTGATTGAGCCCGTGCCGCTACCGGAAGAACTGCTCACCGCCGCCAAAGAGATTGCGCCATTCCTTGAGGTGGACGACGCTTGGCTCAATAACGGGCCGAGCCGAGGTGAGGGTGGTCTGTTCCAGTTGGGCTTGCCGGACGGATTTGCCTCTCGGCTGACCAGGCAAGTCGTCGGCTCACACTTGACCGTGTATTGGATCGGCCGGCTCGACCAAATCTGTTTCAAACTGGACGCGGCGGCTGACCAGGGCGGCCGTCACCTGACCGACCTGCGCGCCCTAAAAGCCAGCGAAGATGAAATGGAGTTTGCGGCTCGCTGGGCAACCGTCAATAACGCGTCAGCGGAGTACAAGTGGCTGTTGGTCGAACTGATCAAGCAACTCGGACATGCGAAACTCGCTTCCAGACATTAAGCACGAGTTCCTCCAATCGGTGCTCGACGGATTGTGGGCGCAGTGGAGCGCACTCGGCGTGCCGGGTCATGGCCGGGGTGAATCGCGCGCGGTGATTGATCCCGAAGCCCTGCTGCTGCTGACTTGCTCGCTGGGCCGGTACGACGCACGCATGTTCGATGAAATGTTGGGCTGGCTGGTCCTGCACGAACGGCTCATTGATGTGCAGCGGCTTAAGAACCTGCTTCATGATGAAAAATTCGCAGGCGGGCGCGTACTGTCCGCCATCGGCGAGCACCTTAGCGCGGCCAAGCGTGGCGGGGTAAAGTGGCAGCGTCTGGCGGCGATTCATGGTGGCGAGACCGGCAAGCCAGAACCGTTGTTCTTCTCGTCCGACGGCGAGCCGATCCCTGTTGTCCGCAAAGCCGATCCAATCTTCGCCCGCTTCGGCCTGCAACGGGAGAACGTCGAACTGCGCGAACACGCTCAACTTTTCAACCCGGACCGACCGACCAACTTGCGCCTGCGTCTGCGCGCCTTGTTCGGCGTCAACTCGCGGGCGGAAACGGTGAATTACCTGCTGCTCCACGAACAGGCCGGCACGATGGAGATCGCCCGCGCCACGTACTACTTCAAGCTCACCGTGTACAACACCCTCGCCGAAATGCGGCTCTCCGGCATGGTGCAATTGTGGGGCTCGGGCGCGGAGAGCGTCCACCGGCTCAAAGGCCCGTTCTGGGAAAAATTCCCCCGTGCCGATTGGGTCAACTGGGCAGCTTTGTTCCGCGTGTTCGAGCACGTCTGGACAACGCTCGACGACGTGGAACGTCATCAGATGGACACGGCGTTACTGGCCACTGAACTGCACCAACTCGAACTGGAGATCGTGCCCCTGCTGCATCGCGCCGGCATCCTCGCCGAGTTTCCTGCCCCCTCAGCCAGCAAGACTGACGCCTATCTCTACCGATTCTTCGCTGAACTGAAACAACTCCTGAAACTTCAATGCTTAACAAGAATTCGGTAGCGGCCGCTTCCTCTAATCGCTGTTTCTCTCTTTCATCAAGTCCATCGTGGGGAGTTGTCGAGCAGCTCGGCACGTCGAAGCCGGTCATCCACATGGCGCACACGAACACGATCCGGAACGGGTCTTTCGGGTCTTTGAACTTCTCGTCCATGTTCTCGTTCAGCATCCGCCGGCGATGCGTGGCGATGTCGAGGCCCTTCTTGCGGAAATCGTCCACCTCGTTCTGCGACTGCGACACGACCACTGCCATGTCGGTCTTCTCCATGAAGCTGATCTTGTCGAGGATCGGATCGGCGTGTTCGGGATCAACCTCCTTCAATTCCAGCTTCAGGGACGCGATGTACTCCTGCCAATGTTTCTTCACCTTGTCGTACATCCGCACTGCCGTCATCTTGTCAATGCAGACGACCATCGCTTTGCCCATGTGACCGCGCCCCATGAAATGCTGCACAATGTCCTCGGCGATCTTCTCCAACCGGTCATCTCGCGTGATCAGGTGGTACTCCCGCGCAAACTCTCGCTCCAACTTCTTCTCTTGCCCCTCGTCGAGTTCTGCCTCCTCCAGCAATCGCTCCATGTCCTCCTTGAAGTCCGCGTTGGTCAACTGCAACTCCGGGATACGGTTCTCGTAGTACAACGGCACAGTCGCGCCGTCGTCCGCCGACTGCTTGAAGTTGTACGTGCTGACGTAATCGCCGAACACCTCCCGCGTCTTTTCCTCACCGGCAATCAACGGCGTCCCGGTAAACCCGATGAAGGCCGCTTTCGGCAGCGCGGTCCGCATGTTCATCGCCATGATGTCGTACTGGCTGCGATGGGCCTCGTCGGTAATCACAATGATGTCGTCGCGGTCGGACAATTGCGGATACCGCTGGCCGCGTTCCGTGTGAAACTTCTGGATCAACGTGAAGATGTAACGGTGGTCTTCACGCAAGAGTTGTTTCAGGTGTGCTCCGCTTTCCGCCTGCACGTGCGCTTCCGTCACCACGCCGCAATGGGCGAAATTCTTGTAAATCTGGTCATCCAACTCCTGCCGGTCCGTCACCACCAGGAACGTCCAGTTTCCCGGCAGCTTCCGCATCGCCTTCTGCGCGAAGAACACCATCGAATAACTCTTGCCGCTCCCCTGCGTGTGCCAGAACACGCCGAGCCGGCCCCGGTTCTTCTTGATCTCCTGCAACGCCGCGATGGCGTTGTTCACGCCGAGGTACTGGTGGTTCTGTGCCACCATCTTCACGACGCCCTGCCTCGACTCGCTGAACAGGATGAAATTTTCCACGAGGTCGAGCAACCGCGCCCGCTCGCACGTCCCGCGAATCATCGTCTCCAGGGATACCACGCCGCGTTCGCCTTCGCGGTTTATCTTCTTCCATTCCGTAAAATGCTCCCAGTCCGCCGTCAGGGTTCCGATCCGGCTCTGGCTGCCGTTGGACAAGATGATGAACGCATTGAACCAAAACACCAGCGGGATCGTGTCCTTGTAATCGCGCAGATTCTTGTTGTAAGCGTCCTCCAGCCGCTTGTGCGACGCCTTCAACTCGATGAAAACCAGCGGCAACCCGTTCACGAACCCGACCAAATCCGCCCGGCGCTTGTACATGTCCCCCGAAATCCAGAACTGCGATGCGAGAAAGAAATCGTTGTTCTCCGGTTTCTCCCAGTCAATCACTTTGACCGTGACTGTCTCCTCGTCTCCTCGCTGCTTCCCGCCTTCCGCTTTGCCACCTGCCTTGACCTTCACCCCATCTTTGATCAGCCGGTAAATCTCCCTGTTCGCCGCCGCCGGTGACATCACGCTCCGATCGCGCGTCAACTCCTCGATGGCTTTCGTGATCGCCTCTGCCGGCAAATCAGGATTCAGCTTCTCCAACGCCGGCCGCAGTCGCGATACCAACACTACCTCTGACGGTGTTTCACGGCCCAACGGACTCCCACCCGCCTGCTCGAATTCGTGAAAGCAATTCGCCGTCTCCCAGTGGAGTTCGCCAAACATCGCGATGGCCGGTTGCTCGATCAGGGCGTCTTCTGTGTAGGCCGCAGGCATGGGGCGGTCAGTCTCCCAGCAACGCCTTGCCAACGGAAACCATCTGTTGAATGATTTGCTGCCGCCGGGCTTCTGTATCCGGCTCTTGGGATTTCTCCCCCAACGCGAACGCAGCACAACGCCCTGGCGCACTCTGCTTCTCGGCAACGAAGTGCTTCCGCAACGCGGCTTCCGCTTGGGCGTATCCGGTGTTCCCTGCGTTTGCTTCGGCGCGGAACGCGGCAATCGCTTCATCTGATCCGCCGGCATAGTTGCTGACGGCCAGTAGCACGTCGTAAGCATCTTTCGGCTGTTCCCGGACATCGAAGGCATTGATCTTCAATACCAGCAGCGGACCGATACCGGACACCGGCACCTGAATCTCCTTGGGTACGCCAAAAGCGTCTTCGCCTTTCACGAGTTTCGCAACGCGCGTGGCCAGTGCCCGCTGTATACCGGGGAAAGCTTCAACGGGCACTCGATCCACCAGTGTTGTGCCTCTACCGAGACTCGGTTTCTCCGTGAGCAAATCGATGTAGATGGTCAGCCCTTCGAGTTCGCGGACATATCGGCCTTGCCCATTTCGAATGAAGCCTTGGCCGCGAAGGTCATCCGCAATCGATCCGTACATTCCCCCGTCCGCCGCCAGCGAAATACCAAAGTCTACATCCATCGTCACCGCGCCACGCAATAAACCGACCACCGGCTTGGTGAGGTACTTTACCGCCAACCCACCCACGAGAACTAGGTCCTCGTGATACCGATGCAATCCCGGCCACGCTGTCAACAAAGCCTTCTCGGCAGCCACGAGACTGCGTGCGGGATACTCGGCGAATGTGGCAAACTTGGTCATGCGGTCGTCTTCCCGAAGCCGGACCATTCACGTAACGCTTGCGCCTGATCCGGTCCACGCAGGCCGACCTGCAGGAGATCGAGATAGATTTGGACATCACAAACCAGAACATACTCGCCGACCTTTTGCGTCTCGCGGAACACGCCGTCGTCCTTCGGCACGATCAACCACAACGTGCCGCCGTCCACCACCCGGCGCGCCCGAAGTTCCTTCTCAGTTGCTTCATCAAGCCAGTTGGACACGTAGGCCGAGACCACCGGTGGGGTCGTGTAAGGATGGCGGAAGTTGGCCGCGAACCACTGCGTGAATGCCAACTGCCCTCCAGATGGAAATGCCTTCGCCAGCCGTCCGGCAACCTCCTCCAAATCGGCAGTCAACACCGAGTACTGCCGTACCGTGGTCCGCTTTCGCCAATCATCTTTGCGTACCCACTGGTCCAGCAACGCATCGAATTGGTTCAACCGGATCTTCTGCCCCTCGCGCACGAGTACCGCCTCACGCTCCAAGTGGCTCACCAACCGGTAAACCAGCGCCTGGCTTAAACCCGTCCGCTCTGTCAACTCTTGCACCGTCCACCGCCGCTCCGAGTGCGCCAACAATGCCCTGACCAAGCGCGAGCTTTTCGGCTGGAACAAATCCGGCGGGGGTAACTTCGACCGGTATTGCCGACCTTCGGACGGTTGGCGGTCAATGAATATCCCGCCGGCATTCACCCATAACCGCCCGTTCAGGTCCGCGCAGTTGATGGCACGTTCCCGGCAGTGCGTAACCAGCACGTCAGACAATGACGGAGCAATCAGGAACTTCGGGTCTTGTCCCGGCTGGGTCGCAAACCAGTCAATATCGCGGGCAGTTGGCCTAAGTTTGTATTTCAGGTCAAACTCGATCTTGCGCTGCCCCAAGGTGAGCTGGAGCACGCCATCAGCGCTGCGCTCCCGTTGAGACTTAATGCCGAACTGTTCAAAGCTGCCAAAATGCAGAAATCTCCATTTCACAACCTTCTCGCGTTCAAACAGTTCTTGCGCTGCTTGCTGTAGCTCTTTCTCACTTGTTATGGACTTAATTCTACTCAAATCACACCTTCTACTGTGCAGTAGAATGCCTGTTTATAGTAGAAACGCAAGTCCTAATTCCGCCTCTCAAGCCAGCCCGTCTGCCTCGCCGCCATTGCTGTGACGGTTGGCGCTAGTGATGTTCACGTAACCGTGAACGTGGGTGTTTTCGTGAACATACGGCTGGTTTCACCATTTGCTGAGATGGCAAGTTTGGATGAAACCGCAGTCAGTGGCAGCTACCGCCGGCACGTCAAGGTGGATGGTCTCACCATCGCTGACCCGGCCACTGTCGTCATCAACACCATCGCCGTCGTCATCCGAGCCACATCCGCCTCGCCCGAAATCAGCTTCGGCAGCAGCAGGTCGCCGCCAAGCTCGCCAAACAGCGCGATGGCCGGTTGTTCGATCAGGGCGTCTTCTGTGTAGGCCGCAGGCATGGTCAGTGCGTCTGTCGCACACGTTTCGGTTCCTTGCTCCAATCCACGCGCATTTCGTCGCGGATGAACTCTGTAAACGGCACTATGTTCTGGTCCACCGCCGCGACATCCAGCGCGTCGAGATACTGCTTTCGCCGGGCGGTGCGGACGATCGTCCACGGATAACCGCCCGAGGCCAGCATCACGTTCATTAAGAACCGGGTCATACGTCCATTTCCGTCCATGTACGGGTGGATAAACCCAAACAGGAAATGCCCGAGCACCGCACGAACAATCGCCTCACGTTCAGCCTCCAATCTCGCAAACAGTGCCGTTATCGCATCAGTCACTGCATCCGCAGGCGGCGGCACATGGCGTGACGCACGGATAAACACACGTCCGTTTCGATGTCCGGCCAAGTGGTAAGCTTCCAGCAGGCCCGCTTGTACCGACGCCCCAAACAGCGCCCGATACCAGTCCTGATACTCACTCTTCACCACGGTGATGGCAGTTTTCCCTTCGAGCACGCGGCGCACGCTCTCCTTGACCAGCCGAAACGCCTCCAGATACCCCTTGGCCGCCATGGCCGCCACCTGCTCTTGGTCTTGTGGATTCTGGCCGGGATTCCACTGCCCGAGCCTGATCTTCTCGATCAGTTCGGGTGTGACCCTGTAGCCTTCAATTGAAAGCGAGTTGTAAGCATCGTGCTCGTAAACCTCGTCCACGTGCTGGAGATATGTCTCCACACCCGGAGAAGTCTGCGGTCCGAAATCCTTGAACACGCTCAGTACCGGCTCACGCATCGTGTGAAACATCGCTTCGATCCGACCGGCGTAGGGCGAAATCAACCGGGTCGGGCCAACAAAAACAGGGGTCGCGCGTGTAAAGGGGTTCTCTAGCTGGCAGGTAATCCCGGCTGCTTCAACGGCTTTGACAATTTGCCGGGATCTCTCCTCATCCCCCAGAAATTGATACGCCGCCGCCAAACGTCCGGCCAAACCCGGCGATCCGGTCTCCAAAATCACCCGTACCAGGTCGTCCACCGATTTTACTGCACGCAGCGCGATTTCCGCGTCCGTTGCTCGCGCTTGGAAGAACGTGACTGGCATCCGACACAGTGCCAGCGGCAGCGGCATCACGCGCAATCCGTTGACCACCTCGACCGCTCGCGGAAGGTTCTTCGCGTCCTGATACACCAAGAGCGATGTCTCGTGTGGCAATTCCAGCATCGTCTTGCCCGCGTGCGCGGTGATTGCCGTCACTTGACGAGGAACAAGATTCGACCCGATGTTAACCTCCAGCGATGGGACTGCCGACAAGCAGTAGTCATCGCCGAATCGCTCCTGCAGATATACGGCTAAGAAGTCCCAAAAGGCTGCATACCACAACGTGCTCTCGCCGGCCCGTTGCGTCGGACGGCTTAACAGATACCATCCCTTGCAGACCTCGTGCAGATACCCGCGCTCCAACAGCAGTTCCCGGTCACTCCGGCGCAACGAAGCAGACCGCAGCACTTCCCGGCGAGCGGCCTTCTGTGCGCGCTCCAAGGCATCCGCTAATCTGGTTTGTATGGTGTTCGCCATGTCCAACTCTTGACTGTGTTTTCCTGCTTACACCAACTGTGTTTTTATGTCGAGCGCCAACTGTGTTTTTATGTCGTACACACTCCTAGCCGCTACTGTCGTTTTTGCTTATTACATGTGTAACTAACTCTATTGCAACATACAACGCAACTCTACTAGCCTAACAAACTGTGGAATTGTGTGGTTCTACGACTGTGTTTTTATGTTCACCGCCGCTGCACTATCGCCGCGTCGCCGCAACGCCGCCATCACCGCACCACCACCTCCACCAACGCCGTCACCATCGCCGCCACCGTCAACGTCGCCGTCATCATCCTCATCGCCGTCACCGTCATCGTGAGCACCAACAGCAGCAGCAACTACAACCTCGCCAACAACGGCCTACTTAACCGCTCCTTCATCCCTCATCTCGCGCCTCAAGGTGGACCCGCCACCGGCGGGCCTCATCCTTATCCGGTCCACCTCCACTGCTACTCTGCGAAGTAGCTCCGCTACGTAGCACGAGCTCGCCAGAAATCAGCCTCGGCAGCGGCAGGTGGCGCGGCGCAGATTCGCGTTTCTGATGATGGATTCCACTGTGGTCATTCAGTCTAGCCCCAACCGTGCCTTGAACACCTTGGAAAACTTCTCGGCGGTCTCGCGAATCCATTTGTGCTGTCTAGGCCAGTCAGCCTTGTCTTCAATCTTGGCCGCGGAAGTGGCCCACACATAGGCGTCGTCCCACTCAAGTTTCTCCCCAAGTTCCGATTCAAGCGCCGCTACTTCGCGATTGTGCAAATCGGTGAACTTCGATCGCAGTTTTCTCCCTGCGCTGTCGACAACCCCAAAGGTTACGTAGATTTCGTTGTTCTCCGGGTAACACTGAGCGGCGAAGAAAATCCCAGTTTCGATCTTCTCGAACCGGCAGGTCTTCCGTCCCCGCTCCAATTCCCCCTCGCGGAAGCTGACCGTTGCCCCCTGTATCTCCTTGGCACACGCTTCCCAGTAATCGACAAATTGCTGGTATTTCTCGACCACCTGCTTGATCTCGGGGTCGGCCAAAGCTTCTTGCTCGTATGCTTCTACGCGGGGTTTCAGGACTCGCAGGTAGTCTTCCAGTTTGTCACCCAGCCAGTCGTGCTGCACCGGCCAGTCCTCCTTGTCCCACACCTGAACTCCATCGTCGTCGACATAAATGTCTGCCCAACCTTCCTCGATTTCCCAGTGTAGCGGATAGCCTAGCTCCCTTTCGATTTCGCCCTTGTGGTCCTCCAAGCGCTTTGCCACAGCGTCGCCAACATCCTCTGATAGGAGGAGGCTGACATAAACCTGCTTGTGCTGTGGATAAACTCCCAATTGAATGCGCACAAATCCTGACTTGCCGATCGCGATGTCAATCGATCCCTCTGACGTGGGCACGACCAAATCGTGCGGTGTTCCGCGCTCCTCCAGCCGCACGTTCAAGTGCCGCCAGTACTCTAGCCGCCTTTTCTCTCCAGAGGAAAGCCCCTCCGGCTCCGGCAACGCTTCCGCTGAAGCGGCATACTGCAGGTCGGATAGTGGACGTGGCCACAGTCGGATGGCGTTGTCCGTGCGCGGCAGGCCGAACGGGAAACGTTTGTCCTTGGCCAGCCGGTCCTTGTCCACACGGTCCACGTTGAACGGCGGATTGGCTTTGACGAAATCGAACTTGCCGACGCACTCGTGGAGGTCTTCGTAGTAGGTGTTGGCCTCGCGGATGTCACCGGCCAGACCGTGCACGGCGAGGTTCATCTTGCAGAGGCGCACCGTCTCGGCCACGCGTTCCTGGCCATAGATGCTGATCTCGGCGTTGGGGTTCTTCTTGTGCTTCTGCACGAACCGGGCACTCTGGACAAACATGCCGCCGGACCCACAGGCTGGATCAAGGATCAGCCCGTGATACGGTTCGATAATCTCGACGATGAGGCTGACCAGACAGGTCGGCGTGAAAAACTCGCCGCCTTTTGAGCCTTCGGCACGGGCGAACTCGCCGAGGAAATACTCGTAAATCTTCCCGAACACGTCGCCGCCGATGTCCATCGGGATGGCGGCAAACTGCTTCAGCAGCGTGACCAACGTGCCTTTCTCGAACGCGGAATAGGTCTTCGGCAGGACACCCTTGAGGTCGTCGTTCTCAGCCTCGATGGCCTTCATCGCGTCGTTGATCGCTTTGCCGATGTCCGCCCCTTCCGGCAGTTTCAGCAAATTGGCAAACCGCGCCGCTTCCGGCAGGTACAACACCCCGCGCGCCTGGTAATCCGTTTTCCCGACGATCCGGCGCGAGTTGGCCGGCCGGCTCGCGTTGATTTCCCTCTCCGCAATGGCGAACTTGTGGTCGGCGTACCGCAGGAAGATCAGCCCGAGCACGGGCGTGGAGTATTCCGACGATTTCAGCTTGGAATTGGCGCGCAACTCATCCGCCGCATCCCACAGCCGTCTTTCGATCTCGGTATGATTCCCGGCCATGACAAGGGCAGAGTCTAGCAAGGTCAGACGACGCAAGCAAGGCGGCGCTGCCGCCCGGCGTACCGTTGCGCGACGATGACCAAGAGCAGAAACAGTGGCGGACACCCGCGCATCGGAAGCACGGCACGCAGTCACCCGCAGGCCAGAATTGGTGCCATGAACGGAGCAATCTTGTTCACCTTTCCGGAACCGCCGGATGCGGACCCGCATGTCCGTGGTGTGGGGAAGGGGGAGGGAAAACCTCAGAAGTCAGGTTTTCTATCTCTTTCAATCTTACCTCTTTATTGGCCAAAAAAGGCGGGTTGTCAATACTATGGACTGACCCCGATGTCCCACCGTGTCAGGTCAGTCCGACAGAAATCGCGACACGGCTTTCACTATGCCCGTTGATATCCGCCCCGAACAAAGCGCGCGCACAATTGTCGAATCTGATGTACAATCGCGACTGCGATGAGGAGGCTAATCCAGCGTCCGATGTCTCTGCCGAAACCGTTGGTAACGGTTTCGGCGGTGGCATTGACGGTGTTGATAGGCGTCCTGGATTTCGCTGCCGGGCATCATATCGGACTGTCGGCCTTTTATCTGGTGCCGATTTCTTGGGCTTGCTGGGTGGCAGGACGGAGGACAGGGCTCCTTCTAGCCACGACCGGCGCGGTCATCTGGTTGATCGCTGAGTTGATGACGGGTTTTCATTATCCCCATGCACTGATTCCTTATTGGAATGCGCTGATGTTGCTGATCCTGTTCCTGGTTGTGGTCTATCTGCTGTCGGCGTTTCAGTCGGCGCATTACCATCTGGAGGAGACCGTCCAGCAACGGACGGCGGCACTCCAGGCAGAGATCGCTGAACGCAAACGAATGGAACGCGCCAAGCTCCAGGCTGAGCGCCTGGCCGCAGTGGGCACGATGGCGGCAGAAGTCGCACACGAGGTTCGCAACCCGCTCGGCTCGATCACCTTGAATCTCGACCTGATCCACAAGGAGATTGACAAGCTGGCCGAAACCAGCCGCCATCCGCCGCAGGAGAGCGATGTCCTGGTGAATGAAATGCGCCAGGAAGTTCAACGCATCCAGCATGTGATTGAGGACTATCTGCAATTCGCGCGGCTGCCGAAGGCGCAACGGCGGCCAGTGGCGTTGAACGAGTTGCTGGATCAAAAACTGGCCTTTATGCACAGTGTGATCCAGGAAGCCAATGTGACGCTTTGCACCGAGTTTGATCCGACGCTGCCCACGGTCAACGCTGATGGCGAGCAGTTGTGGCAGGCCGTCCTGAACCTGATCCGCAACAGCCTGGAAGCCATGCCAGATGGCGGGATGCTCACGGTCGGCACCGGACGTGAGGATGGGCAGGTCGTCTTGCGCGTCACCGACACCGGCAAAGGAATGGCCGAACAACAGGTGCGGCAGTTGTTTGTGCCGTTTTTCACCACCAAGTCCGAAGGCTCCGGCCTGGGGCTGGCTCTCGTGCAGCAAATCGTCAGCGAACACGGTGGCCACATCGAATGCACCAGCGCCATCGGCAAAGGGAGCACGTTCACGATCTTCCTTCCATTGACGGAGCACTGCTGACATGGCGACCCGAGAAACCATCTTGTTGGTGGACGATGACGAACGGCTAAGAATCGCCGCCGGCAAGGTGCTCACCTCGGAAGGTTACCGGGTGGCCATGGCGGGTTCAGGACAAGAGGCGCTGGACCGGTTGTCGGAGCCCAGCCTCGCACTGGTGATCGCCGACCTGCGCCTACCCGACCTCGACGGGCTTGCCTTGCTGAAGCGGGCGCGGGAACAGCGGCCGCAAGTCGAAGTGCTGATGATCACCGGCCAGGGAACAATCGAGAAGGCGGTCGAAGCAATGAAACTCGGCGCCTACGATTTCATCCAGAAACCGCTCGACAGCACGGCGCTGTTGAAGACCGTGGCCAAAGCCATTGAAAAACAAAGGCTCCAAGCCGAAAACATCCAACTGCGGCGCCGACTCCAGCAACGACGCGGCGTGGAAGCCCTTATCGGCGACAGTCCGGCGATTCAGGCCGTCAAGAAACTCATTCGCCAAATCGCCGCCACCAACGTTAGCGTGCTCATCCAAGGTGAGAATGGTACCGGCAAGGAGATCGTTGCCGACGCGATCCACGGTCTTAGCGACCGCTGCGACAAACCATTGCTGAAAATCTGTTGCGCGGCGATTCCCGAGACACTGTTGGAAAGCGAGCTGTTCGGGCATGAACGCGGCGCGTTCACCGGCGCGACGGCGGCCAAGCCGGGCAAATTCGAGTTGGCCGACGGCGGGACGTTGTTGCTGGACGAGATTGCGGAGATGAGTCCGCAACTGCAGGCCAAGCTGCTGCGTGTGTTGCAAGACGGACGCTTCCAGCAGCTGGGCAGCTCGAAGGAATTCCAAGTAGACGTGCGCCTGCTCAGTGCCACGCACGCCGACATACCGAAGGCCGTCGAGGAAGGAAATTTCCGGCAGGATCTTTACTACCGGATCAACGCCATCCAGATCCCGCTACCGCCGCTGCGCGATCGGCGCGAGGACATCCCGCTCTTGGCCGAACATTTCCTTGGAAAATTCGCCGCCGAGATGGGCAAAGAGGTTCACGCCATTGCCTCGGCGGCGCACGACCAACTGCTGGCCCATCCTTGGCCCGGCAATGTTCGCGAGCTCGAGCACGTCATTCAGCGCGCCGTCGCCCTGGCCGCGGGTGGCACGATCACAACTTTCTCTTTTGCCCCGGCGGCTGGCAGTGTTTCTGGAATGCCTCCGGCCGCCGTCAGCGGTCCGGTCATCTCCATCCCCATCGGCACCACCGTGGATGACGCCACCCGGCAACTGGTGGGAGCGACGATCGATTATTGCGGCGGCAACAAACTCAAAGCCGCTCACATTCTTGGCATCCCTCCTCGCACGATGTACCGGCACTTCTCCGACTCAGAGAGGTAGGGTCTGCCGACTTGGCAGTATGCGGGCTGCCGCTGTGGCATAACATCCTTTAACTGGACGGCACGAGGAGATTATGGGGACGGTGAATACGGTTCTCCCGCAGATAATTGCACACGAATTCAGGAGTGTGGCACTGGCGGTGCTAACGGAAACGGGCATGGGAAAAATTGGCAACAAGTTTGTATTGATTATTGATGATGACGTGGGAATGTTGCGGGCGTTGAACAAGGTGTTGAGCGGCGAAGGTTGCATGGTGGCCAGCGCGGCCAGCGCCGAGGTGGCGGTGAAGTTCTTGACCAACGGGCAACAGCGCTTCGACTTGATCATCACCGACCTGCGGATGCCAGCTATCGACGGAATGGGCATTCTGCGCGGTGTCAAGCAGGTCTATCCAGAGGTGCCGGTGATCATCATCACCGCTTTTGGCAGCGCCGAGGTGAAGGCCCAGTCGATGCGGGAGGGTGCAGCCGCGTTTCTGGAAAAGCCGATGGACGTTCCGCAACTGCTCGCCACGATCGACCGCGTACTCGCGCCATCGACTCCCTGACCAAATCCGCTCTCGCTCGTACTCCCGCTCCGGAATTCTCCCCGCATGCTGCCACGCTGGCGCAAGCCGCGTGCCGCGAGACTGCCAGACTGGCTCAGCAACATAAACCCGCTTTCCGGAGGCATCATTTTTTCTGTTTGTCCCGCAACCAGTTACATCAAGCTTGGCGGGATTGGCATCGGCTGTGCAAAGACGCATGACGGTTGTTCACTATGAAGATTGACAACAGAAAGGAGGGCCCTATGAGACAAACAGCCAAACTTTCTGGGGGGGCAGTGATCACCGTCAGCCTCGGTGCTTTGGTTTCGACAACGTCGTTGGCCTACGGCCACGGTGACGGTGGAATCGGTGGCGGTGGCCACGGCGGTGGCTATCACGGTGGGTACTGCGGCGGATACGGAAAGTATTGGTACGGTGGCTGGGGCGGCTATCCGTAGTATTCGTTCTCGTACGGTTGGCCGTACTACTACGGCTGCTACTACCCATACGATTACGACTAGTACGACTACCCGCCGCCCGTTTACAATTCTCCACAAACAGTCTACAGTGCGCCGCCTCCTGCACCAGCGACAGCGAATTCACCGCAACCAATTCCGCAAGGCTATGGCAGTCAAATGCTTAGAACGTTTAGCCTGGCGGATGTGAAAGCGTTGGTAAAGGCGGGGATCGGTGACGAAGTCATTCTCAGCCAAATCCGCAATTCCCAAGCAAAGTATCATTTGACGGCTGCTGAAATCATCGATCTGAAGAACAGTGGCATCAGCGAGAAAGTCATCGACTTCATGATCAACACCGCAAGCACGCATCGCTGAACACAATGCTCGGTCGGTCTGAGAGTCTGACGGGAAATTCTCCAACGTGCGCTGCCACACAGGCATAGTTCATCAGCCAAAAGACTGCCAAACTGGCCCAAGAACCTGAATTGTGTGTAACTGTCAGCTGAATTCTATGTCTCTGACCAGTAGTTTGTTGCAACAGATTGCTTGTTGCGTGGCATCGTCTGTGCAGACGGAACAAACCGACGATCCATTTAGGAGGGCTGGACTATGAGAAAGAAGATTGCTCCGGTCGCTTTCGACAACACTTACGTGCAGGTCGAAGCTTGCGTGAGACGACAGAGGAAAGACGAAGCGACAACACCGTTCCGTGCGAAGGACCGATGGCCGCGGGCGCGGACTTGGTTTGGAAAAAGGATGTTCAGGACATGAGTCTGCAATTTGAGGAAAAAGTCGTGGGCACCGTCACTGCCTACCGCAGGCGCCGGGAACGGGCGGTTGCCGCCGTCGAACAGTCGGAGCAGATGGAGAAAAGATCAGTCGTGCGATTCAATCAGATCGTCGAGTCAGACGTCATTCCGATATTCAACACAACAGCGGAGTTGTTGAAAGAGAGTTGTGTGGTTCAAATTCATCGGCATGAATATACCGACGAGCGGCCATTCGTTGTGAGCGTTGACATGGTCATTACCCAGAAACCCGGTGTGCGCATTCGCCGCCTGTGTCAACCTTGTCCGAAATTGGAGATTTGTCTGAAGAAAAAGACGTTCAGGGTGGTCATATTCACCGAAAATCTGCGCGATGCGAGACTCCTGTTGGAGGAGATCAGACTTTTCGAACTGAACGCGGAGAAGGTTGAACAATGCATTAATGGTTTCATCGCAGAAATCTTTCGCTGATTCGTATAATCCCGTCATCCGAAAATGGTTTGGTTGGCCAACATGACCAACGTGACTGCCCGCTTCCACCGCGCGCGGCTGATGCATTCGGTCATTGCCGCACCTGGCGAACCCCACTTCTCGCCTGTTCTGATGCTCCGGTCCTGAAGTGCGAATGACACTTGACCGTGTAGAAAATCCACGTTGTGGGTGTGGCAAAAGGGAGAGTGCCATGGCCAAATCCGCTCTCGCTCGTACTCAGTTTCAAAATCTTCTCCGCATTCTGCCAGGATGGCACAGGCCGCTGGCCGAGTAACTGCCAGACTGGCCCACCGTCACGCGCCCGGTTTTCAAGCCACGAGATTTCATCTTCTTGTCCCGCAGTCTGTTGCTACGACCAGCGCTCGTTTGGCATCCGTTGTGCAAACAAGAGAAAGCGAAGATTTTTGCAATGAAAGGAACCACGCAATGACGGACAAGCATGACCGTTTTGCCTGTGATTACACTCACTCGGAGTCCGGAACGGCCGTAGCCGAGTTGGAAACGGAGAATTCTGATACACAGAAGCCGTTCATCGGGAGACGGCACTCCCAGACCGAGGAACCGGCAATCGGTCGCTACGTCGATGGCGCGCGACGGGGCATTGGAAGACCGCGAACAATCAGATTTGCCCGCCAACAGATCGAAGTCGTTGTCCACCTCAACAATGAATCCGCCTCCGTGGGAGAAGTCATGGTGGTGGCGACCTCCCCCAATGTCGCCGTCCTCGCTTCCAGCTTCTATTGGAGCCGCGACGGCGCAGTCGTGCGGCTGGTGACGGAGGATCCGCAGAAGACCGAGCAGGCGCTGGCCGCGGCCGGCTTTCCTTGTGCGACCGCTTCCGTTCTTCTGGTTGGACTGCAACAGCAGCCGGGCGTGGCTGCGGGAATTGGTGTCCAACTGGCGGCAGCCGGAATTGCGATACGCTACTCATACGTCTCGTGGACGGATCACAACGAAGCCTTTGCCGTGTTTAAAACCACCGATGACGACCGTGCGTTGCGGTTGGTTCAGGGGAGTGCGTTGATGGAGGAGCTGGCGCGTGAGAAGACCCGGCATGTCCCCAAGGGACGAGCGATACGCTCACCGGCGGCGAGTAGCTTGGTGGTCTGAAAACAACAATTGAAGAAATGGCAAACCTCAGAAGAAGGAGAAAGACCCTATGAACCAACGTTTACGGTTGCTCTTGGCCGCCGGCATTGTGCCGCTGGCAACCTCTTGTGCGTTGACCGAACAATCGGTGACGCTCCATCCCGTGGGTCCTAGCCCGGTAGAAGAAGCTCAACTGACCAAGACGGGGTTCTTGCAAGTCTATACGGCGGTGAAGACCTATCCCGTGGACGCGGAAATGTTCTATCGCGTCCATACCGATTACGGCGTGTATGCGCCCGGCGGCGTGCGGGTGATAAGCGTCCGCAACGCCGCCACCTATCACGGCCTGGAGCCTAGGGTTGTGAGCCTGCCGCCGGGTAACTACACGGTGCGAGGCTGGGCCGACGGGTTCGACCTTGTCAGGGTGCCCGTTCAAATCAAAGCCGGCCGCTTGACCGTGGTAAATCTGCAAGCCGGCCACAACGAGCGATTCGCTGGCGCCAGGAGCGACGAGTTGGTGCGCATGTCCGACGGACGGATCATTGGCTGGTCGGCTCAAGACGGAAGGGTTCCGTAATTGTAGGTTCCCCTCTCTTAAATTGTAGGGCGCGAAGTCCGCAGGATTTCGCGCCGTTCCCCTCTTTCGCGCCGTTCGCCTCTTTCGCGCCGCCCCCTCGCCATTGTAGGGCGCGTATGCTCCGAACAGTCCGTTCGGAGTATCGCGCCGTCCCCGGGTTCGCGCCATTCCCCTCTAAAATTGTAGGGCGCGAAGCCGCTGCGGTTTCGCGCCGCTTCCCCGCCATTGTAACGCGCTACGCCCGCCCGTTTTCGCGCCGCTCCCCTCTCAAATTGTAGGGCGCGATCGCCCGAAGGGTATCGCCTGCGTGCGCAGGCACGCGCCGTCCCCATCATCCTCTCATTCCCCCTTCGACGACTCGATCTGACCGCCCTCCGCTCCCCATCCGCCCACTGCACGCGTTCAAAGCGCCCCAAACCCGACCAAAGCGACCCAGTAGCCGCCCACGTTACCAAACCGCCCATCGTACCCTAATCTTCAGCGCCTCCATTCCCCAATCTTCTCCGCCGCTTTACACTGGTGGGTGGGGCAGCAGCGGCTCTCCGCCAAAACGCGGCAGCGGCCAGGTTCACATTGCGTGGCACGTGTCCGCATTACCACACGCGTTGAGCAGCGCAGTTGCCGGCGGCGGTGGCCAGCGCTGCAGCAACATGTCATCCATCGAGCCGCCTCATCAAAACGAATCCTAGGGCAACATCATGCGAAGTTTTCGGTGCGGACCAACCAAAACAGGCAAAACGGCGGTTCCGTATGCGAATTAGCGCCGTCGCCGACCGCTGTGGCAGCGGCTAGGCAGGCTTCATTTGTCTAACCGTATATGCCACTTCTCGCTTCCCAAGTAGGTGAATCGAATTTTCCCGCTGCTCAGCTTCGCCGGTATTCCCAAGTCGTCGCGCTTGAATTCCGCCTCATGCGTAACACCGGGGGGCACTAGCTCGTTTGGCTTGAGGCCACCAGGCCACCCCTGCGCTCCCCCATCCTTCCACAGTATCTTAATCTTGGGCCTGATGCGGACGGTTTCAAAGTACGTGGCCGAGTGCGCATTAAGTGAACTTTCATCACGGCTTGGCATCAGACGGCCTGGAGTGGCGTTCGGGGGCAGCCCAATCACATCAGTGACCCACACCTCGTTGGAGCTCAGGTTGAAATACTCAAAAGTAACTTGGGGAAGTGCAGAACAACTCGCACACACTGTCGCAGAAATCGTGGCTACCAGCCCCATAACAAGCCTCTTCATTATCATTTCTCCTCAGAAAGCAACCCCGGCCGCGATGGCTTGCTGCCTGATCCAATTGTACGAATCGTTGTTGCCCAGAATCTTTGATTCGCCAATGTCCCTGTGACTGGTCTGAGTCCCATCGTACCTGTAGAACGCGCGTTCATTGCCCCCGTCGAAATGCCACGTTGGGAAGAGGGCCTGATCCATCGTTTTTATTGCGTGATCAAAATGCGCAACATTGCTTGGAACTTCCGTCGGAAGCCCAACGTTATCCATCATTGAAACGGCGTCGAAAAGTCCGACCCAGTTCACTGCCACCGGTTGGTAGTGCTTGAAGCTGCCGCACTCGATACACCAACAGCCGTTGTTGTTGAGCAGCTTCGCAACCGTTGCCGCTATCATCGCGCCTCGGCTCCAGCCGGTCAGGTTAATTTTCAGATCGTGCCCTTCTTTCCTCGCCGCGCAGAAGTCATCTCCGACATAATCGTAAACGGCCAGCGCGATGGCCCACGCATCCGCGCCAGTGGCCCCACTCCTCGGTCCAGGGAAGTATCGGCTCGGACTCTCCTTGGTTTCATGTGACAACTGCCAAGGATTCGCGTGATGTGAGGCATCCGTCAAGGTCCCATCGACCGCGTAAAACGCCAGTCCGAGTTCGTCCATCCGGGTAACCGGGTCATTCCCAGCAAAAGAATAAAGGTTTTCTCCGCCTTCTTCCCCGATTGAGTCTCTGGATGGCCACCTCGCCCACTGCGGCGCGTAGTACCGGTAGGGGAAGTGGTAGAAGCCGGTGCTGACGTCGTATTCCTTGCTGCTGAAACGGAAGCGCGGTTGGTAGCGACCGCTCTGGCTGCGTAGCTCACCATACGGTGTGTAATCCAGCGTGGCCACGGTGATCGTGCCATTCCGCACCAAAATCATGTCACCGCGATGATTGTTGTGGAGGTAGTACGTCCCGAAGGGATTCCCACCTGAATAGAGTGTCACCGCCACAAGCGAGCCGACATCGCCGGCGATGCCCACGCCGCGCGTATAAAACTCCTGCAACTGGCCGTTCCCGTCGAGCACGGCCACCAATGTCCAACCGTCCCAGATGTATTGCACGGCGTTGGTCTGCGTGCCGGCAATCTCCTGTTTGGCCACGCGATGACCCGCGCCGTCATACCAGCATTGCAGGACGGTGACACCGTTACTAGTGACGTTGACCAACCGGTTCTCGGCGTCGTACTGGTAACTCCAATTGCCCGAAGAGGAGCCGGTAACGGAGGAGAGATTGCCGTTGCCATCGTAAGCAAACTGCGAACCATTGGTCACGGTTTGGACGGTGAAGTTCACCACCTGCGTCCCGATGTTGCCGGTCACGTCCTCCACGGTCACCGTCAAGAGATTTGCCCCGGCTGTCACCGCCACGTTGGAGATTGCGAACGACCCGTCCTGGGTCCCCACCGGCGCAGTTTGCCCGCCCGCTGCCGCCGTGCTGGCGTACCACTTGTTGCTAGCCAAGCCCGGCTACACCGTTCCCAACACCGTCAGCGAATCGATCAGCGCCGACCCGCTCCCGGCCACATAGCCCACCGCCGTCAACTCATTATCTGCGTCGGTGGCCAGTGCGTTCTGCTGCGTCCCCTGCGTGACCAGCCGCAGGTTGCCCGCCGCTTCGTAACTCCAACCATTCGTAGTGACCGTGCCGCTCACGTTGACAACCTCTGAGGTCAGTTGGTATACCGCGTCGTAGCCGTAGTCAATCGTTTGTTGCGCGTTGCTGGCCGAGAGCATCATGCCCATCGTACTACTACCGGCCGTGTCCTCCGATGCCGAACCCGGGGGAAAATGGGGACTCAACATAAAACAATTGGGCCCTTAGCCGATCCACCGTCTCTCGCAGAGACTTGTCCCGTTCCTGCCGTTCCCCGATGCGACGCACCGCCATCTGGACGCTGCCGAACAATCGTATCCCGCCGACGCGGCACGTGTGTTGAGATTGGTTCCTGAGCGGACGGCTTAAACGAGGACAGCCATGCTGAGGGCAAGCTGAGAATCGGCTTGCCGGCATTGTCAGAGGTGATACGATGAGTGCTCGTCCGAGTGAATGGCCCGCGATGGTCGCGGGCCGGAGGTCATATGGGAAATGTCGGTTCATACGGCTATTTGCTGCTCGCTTGGGAGCGTCGTGTTGAGAGGAAGCATGCGAATTCCCTACTATCAAGTTGACGCATTCACCGCACGAACCTTCGGCGGCAATCCCGGCGGGGTTTGCGTGTTGGAGAGTTGGCTGCCTGACGATACAACATCCGATGAGCCGAATGCGGACACGACACCGCGTCGGCTATCTTGGGCGTTAGGCGGCATCACAAATTTATGAAAAACAAAACCATTATCGGAATCGGCGTGGCTGGCCTGCTTTGCTCTATTGTCGGCGGTTACTACTATTGGGTCACTATGAGTGTTGCGATGCTTTTCGCTTACTCACAAGGCGACGGTAGTCTGAACAGGCTGGCTTGGCTGTGGTTCGTGACATGTTGCATAGGCGTTGTACTGTTGCTGACATCGGGCATCTCGTATTTTATCAGCAAGAGGCATAAGAGTGAACCGCCTGCCGCCTAGCAAATCGCCGGAGCCAACCGCCGTTGGCGCGGAAAGTTCCGCTGCGCCGCCCTTGCCATTTCCTCAACCGCCACTTGATCAGGCAACTGCTCCAGAACATTCCTCGCCCTCGCAACTGAAACCGCCGGGACTACGGTTTGATTCGGAAGCCGTTTTCTGGAACTGGCTGACCGTGTTGGCCCGTAGCGCCGTGGTGGACGAGGCACGCAAACGGAATCAGCAGACTTCCCTCATAGAAGGGGTTTGGAGGTTAAGTTCTGGGGGAAAGCCTTTGATAATCCACTCGCCCTCATTCGTGGCCACCGCCTTGGCAAATGATTCCGCGTGTGTCTGCAAGTTCTTAAGAAATCCATCTGCGGTCATGTTTGTGCAGTATGCCACGCAAGCCGGTAAGAGCAAGCCTGCCGGCAGGTCTGCCGGTAACTCTCCGTTGCGCTGGCGCGGCGGTGGTCGCGTTTCAACTGCCGGATTTGCGTTCGGCGTTTTCTTCGCGTAATCGAGTCGCGCCTTGGGGTCACATCCCCTCAATCTTCATTTTGACAGCCTGTCCTCCACCCCTGCCATCCGCCCAGCCAATTTCCGATCCCGTTTCGCCGGGACATGGTAGATCGCCCGCCAAACTCCACCCGTAGCTTCCGAGCAATCCGCCCAAGAATGGCCAAGCAAAGGTGAGTTGTAAATACTATTGACTGACAACTTTACGTTGATTTGATAGTGCCACATGTCCGTCAACTGGTTGGCGTTGGCTGCTTGCGGCACACCCAGACGGCTAATAAGGCCACGCCGACGACCTCGATCAGATAGTTGGCTAGTTGAGCGCACAGATACAAGTTGTAGAAAACAATGAATGCTCGACGGCCAAGAAGCTTGTACCAAAACTGAAGATCGATGGTCAGAAGCAGAGTGATGATGGCTAAAAGCAACTCCACCATGGAAGCAAATACCAACACGCCAAAACACACCAGCCTCGTGCGAAAAAAAATAAAGCAAAAAAGGGTCAGAAGAACGACGCTGCATACGACGAATCCGCAATCGACTGCTAGTCGGAAGAACTGGAATTCTGATTGCATGTTTGTGTGCGTGCTCTCGCCAACCCTATCAAGAGTCAAGTAGGCATGTTTTAGCGGAAAATGCGGTCAGTTCTCAACATAAAACAATTGTGCCCTTAGCCGACCCACCGTCGAACTTCACGTCTATAGCGCAGCCCAACCTACCCGCCCCAGCCCAGCCAGGGCAAGCTAAATCAAGAATGAGGGGATGTGACCCAATGGTTCGATGACAGCGTTATAACCCGCTGAGATTGACCTTCTGCCCCAACAAACTGCCGGTAATCCCGGTGATATTGTTACCGGTCATCGTCACCGTCAGTGTTGCACCTTGGGAAGAATCGGTGCCACCGGTGCTGGTTCCGGTTAACGTCAGTTTGGAAGTGGCGGTAGTAGCCGAATAGGTGCCCTTCACGGTGAACGGGAAGATGCGGCCATTTGCCAAGTTGACAGTGCCAGTGCCAGTCACTTTCGTGCCGGTCGAGGTCAACGATGTCAGGCTCAAGTACCAGTCAAGCGGTGGCGGGGCAGGTTGTTCGGGAACAGACGTATCCAGAATTTTGATGGATCCCCCTCCCGATACAGAGGCGCTGCCAGCTTTACGTCCCGACATAGTACCGGTAGTGGGATTAATCGTGATCAGATATGTAATGGACTCCTTCAGCGTCCGATTAACGCCGTCCCCCAAATTAACCTTGCTGGCGTTCGCAATAAAGGCTAGCGATAATACCTCATTCGCCCCAGATGATTTAAGCGTACCTCTCGCTGTGTACGTCGCTGAAAAGGTGAACGTACCCGGATTACCACTAAAGTCTGAAGGCGTATACAGTGTCATTGTCGTATTCCCGCCACCCGTCAGGGCACCGGCCGCTGACTGCGTAATACTGACATCTTGATTGATGTTGTTCGTATTTGCCGGAACTCTATTCCCAAGAAAATCCTCGTCAATATTAGTTATAACGCCGGTCACATCGTAGAGCCCCTGTGTCCCTGAAAATGTCGGGGAAGTGATAGTACCACCATTGGTTGGCGTTGCGTTGGTCGGACAGGCGCTGCTGGTGGCGACGAAGTTTTCGAAGTAGGCTTGACCGTTGGTGACCGCGATGTCGGAGGCGCTGCCAGATGCGGAGCCATTGGCGCCGCTGCCGACGGCCAAGCCGACATTGAACTGGCTGGCCGCCGTCATGCCCCAGTCGCTCGGGATGTTGATGGTTTCAATCGGGATCCAAGTGTCGCCGTTTGCCGCGCTATTAGTGGCGTACCACGCCGTGAGCGTCTGGGCCATACTGTCGAAGCTGATGCGCAAAGAGGCATTGGTGGCAGGGTTTGAGATTCCCGTGCTGTAGGTGGCGCCCGAATCGGTGTAGAGGCCGGTATAGAAATCCATAACGGGCGCTCCGTTGTTGGAGCGGTCGATGGCGACATCGTAGAGGTGATTGATATTGGTGCCTTCTTGGATGACCAGATCCATGTTGATGGACTGTTCGGAAGTCAACCCGGGGAAAGCGCTCAAATGCACGTCCACCTGCACGGCCCAGTCATTGGTGTAGCTGCCCTGGTTGACATTCCAGCGGTAAAAAACCTCGTCGCGCACGGTACCGGCACCGGTGGCGGTATACTCGTAACGGCCGTTGGTCACCTTTAAGCTGGCGTGTTTGTCGTTGATGACCGCGTCCCAGTTGGCACTGCCGCTGGAGAAATCGTCGGAGCCACAGAAATCAGCGTGGGCAGTCAGCGCCGTCAGACTCAGGATTACAAAGGTTGTCCAGCAAATTGTGGTGGAGGATTGGTGATTCAAGAGTTTCATTGGATTTCTCCTTGGGGCCATTAAACAGGCATTTTCCATATGACGTACTCCCGCGACCATCGCGGGAAGTTGAACTTCATTGAGTGTCATTTTATTACCCCTGACAGTCGCTGCAAGCCAATTATTTCCAGCCCAAGCCCCGATTTCTGACTCGGGCGCGACATCGGTTCTGCCCGCAACCGTGGGGCGAAAATATGGTCAGGTCTCAACATAAAACAATTGTGCCCTTAGCCGACCCACCGTCTCTCGCAGAGACTTGTCCCGTTCCTGCCGTTCCCCGATGCGACGCACCGCCATCTGGACGCTGCCGTAGGCAATTCCGTCAGCCTTCTGCGCCGGTCCTCTCAACTTCATCCCGCTGCTCGCACCGAGCGTCAAGCACAATGAATCATAAATAAACCTGCCCCCTCGTCGTTCCTTGTTTTGCGGTGGGGCGCGCGGAACCAACGATGCATCCGACAAGGTCCGGGCTTCGCGATTGCCGTTACCGGGAAGGCGCGACGATCGTCAGCGCGGCGTTGGCAACGTAGAACTCAGGCGCCGAGACCCAAAGACGGAAATCGGCGCCCCCGTTTTGTGAGTTGCGGAAGCGGGCGCGTTTGAACTGGAAGGTCGCCGACTTCCAGGTGCGATCACCGCTGAGCTTCACGAGTTCAGCAGCGGACTCATAGGCCCCGTTAAAGTCCGTGCCCGGGTATTCGCCATCGAACTGGACTCTGAGTTGACCCGGCGCGGCGTCGAAGTACTCGATTGCGAGCGTGGCGTTGACCAGAAGCTTCGAAGACTTGCAGTAATCGTCGATGACGAAATAAACGAAGGTATCGGCACTGGCAGGGAACTTCGGCAAGCGTTGGACGGCTCGGGACTGGCGACCGGCTGCCACCGCCGGCTTCGTCGGGCCATCCTCCCAGTAGACCAGCCGCAAGCCGTTGTTCTCGTCCTGCTCGCCCAGCGCGGCACGGACATTCTTGCAGACCCAGTCGTTGCCGAACCGGACGGACCCATTCGCCACCCGATTCCGTTCCGCGACCCACATAGAGAGTTGCCTTCTCACATCGGCCTCGTGCGGGGAGTCGGGAAACTGCGCGAGAAACCGGCCGAAAACATCGGTGATGACATGGTCGTATTGATTCAGGGATTGGCTGCCAACCGGGTCGAGCTGATATCTCAGCAGCCGTTGAAAGGCCATTTCCATCAGACGTTGGGCCTTCTCTTCGGCGGTCAGGTAGACGAGCCTCAGGATCTCCGTCTTGTTCACGACCTGTTTCTTCGTGATCGACCCGGAAGCCAATTCCACCTCGATCGTGACCTGTGTTTCGTCTTCGGAAAGGATATTGCCTTCGAGAACGGTGCCGTCCCGGAGCTTCAAGGTGTCTGCTGGAGCGGAACTGCCCAACCCGAGCAGCAACAAAGCGCAGGCGAGGGGACTCCACCGCCGCCATCGACGTCCACTGATTGGCTCGGGGTGCATGGCCGACGGCAAACATGCTAGGCCATTGATTCCTCGCCGGTCAACAGGAAAGGAGAAGTTGAGAAAGTCGCCCGGATGTTTGGCGGCCCCGTTGATGTGCCAGATGGGTGCGCGTTCCCATATCCTCGCACCGATCTCCCCGATTCGGGACATGTTATATAGCCGCGCATAATTAATTCGACATAGAGCCGCGATCGGGTATGCTGCTACGGCAGTATGAATCCTGTCTTCGCTCACGGTAATCAGCGCAC
>Ga0326728_10004575_pt1 | contig 40594 bp, 38 predicted proteins | sample MB3enrmetagenome_FD_207602 | JGI IMG/M metagenome (GOLD analysis project Ga0326728, IMG submission 207602) | Lab enriched peat soil microbial communities from McLean, Ithaca, NY, United States - MB31MN | ecosystem: Environmental > Terrestrial > Soil > Wetlands > Peat | place: USA: New York... | reverse complement strand
GGCACCCTGGCCATAGCCGACTCATTGGCGGCCCTGGCCCACCCCGAAGACTTGCCGTTGATCTTGCTGGCTCTGGCGTTAATCCTGGTAGGGATCGGCTTCAAGACCTCGTTGGTGCCTTTCCATCTCTGGACCCCGGACGTTTACCAGGGGGCCCCCGCGCCGATAACCGGCTTTCTGTCTACTGGCTCCAAGGTGGCTTTGTTTGCCGCGCTGCTGCGGTTCTCCTGGCTGACGGCCGCACCGGTGTGGGCTTACTGTCTGCCGGCTCTTTGGGGCCTGGCAGTCCTTACTATGGTGGTGGGCAATGTCACCGCCTTATATCAAACCCAAATCAAGCGTCTGCTGGCCTATTCCTCCATCGGCCAGATGGGCTATCTCTTCATGACCCTCCTGACTGTCAAGCAAGGCGGTCTGCCGGCCCTGATATTTTACCTGGTGGTCTATGTGGTTATGGATTTGGGGGCTTTCGGTCTAATCGGGACTTTATCCGGCCTCCGAGAAGATCGAGACCGGCTGGAAGACTTTTACGGCTTGGGCTATTCCCGGCCATGGTTAGCCGCGGTCCTGACTGCTTGCCTCATCTCTTTGGTGGGACTGCCGCCCACCGGGGGTTTCATGGGCAAGCTGGTGCTCTTTCAGGTGGTTTTCCGGGCGAACTATCTAGTATTGGGCCTCCTCGGCATCCTGGCGGTCATCGTGTCCATTTTTGCGTATGTGAAAATCCTGGTCGCCCTCTACCTGCACTCGGCGGAACCAGGCGAGGAAACCCCGGAAGCCGGCTTCTCGGCCTACCTGGCCGGGGCCGTGATATTCTCCCTGCTTCTTGGGTTAGGAGTGCTACCCGCGCCTTTGTTAAACCTGATCGCCCGCCTCGCCGCCCTCTTCCCCAGCTAATCGTAATGAACCATCAGTCAGTGAATCGCCATGGCGGTTAATCCCGAACCGGCGGCGTCTATTTCCTCAAACCTTCCCTCCCCCGGCCGCGGAAGACGCGCGGGGGCAGGTTGGCCTTACCTGCCCCCCCGATGGGCTGAGGAAACGGTTATTTAACTTTTTTCATCTCCGTTCCGCACGGGCATTTGCCTGGAATCTGGCTGATGGCGTCACAATCGCACTTGGGGCCGCAGGCACAAACGTATTTTGCCTCGGTCTTAAAAGCTCCGGGCTTTTCCCAGCCCTCGCCCTGCAGCATTACTTTGCCTTTTTCAACGCTTACCACCTTAGCCTTGACCAAGTCCTTGCCACAGACGCATTTTCCCGGGTGTTTTGAGATGACGTCACAGGGGCATGACTCCCCGCAGTTGCAGGCATAGACTTCTTCGCCCACTTTGAAAGCCGGTTTGGGATTGGCGGCAAGAGCAACAGCCACCAACAACACCACCATGCTGAGAACCACCGCCAAGATCTTATAAGATTTTTTCATGCTCGCTCCTCCTCAAAGTCTAGCCATTATTATTCGGCCGCCGGCGCGACCGTAGTTACCAAAGGTTTTGGAGTCCTCAATCAGGGGATCAATCGCACAAAGTTTCTCCTTTTACCCCCCCCAATCGTCTGGGAAAAGCAGGATGGACAAGGACGCCAGTCCTTTCGGTGCCGGGGAATCAATAGGTCCGGAGCAATGCCGCGGCCAGGACCGCTATCATCGAGTAAAATATCACAAATCCGGTAACCCGGTTCAGGTGTAGAAATTCCATCGCGATACCTCTTTTTTATAAGGAGAAGTACTCATAGGAAATCCTGGAAGTTGGCACTCCTAAGTCGTTGAGAATCGTCACTAGGCTTTGGGTCATGGGCGGGGGACAGCAGAGGAGAAAGGTGCTGTGGGCCAGATGGGCGCCACAGAGCCGCGCTAACTTCTCACGATCTAATCGGCCGGTTTCACCCGGCCAGGCGCTACTCGGCCGCGTCAAAATGTGGACCACTTGCAAGTGGGGCTTTTCTCCTCCCGCCATCCCGTCCAATTCCTCCTTAAAGACTAGGTCTGCTTCGCTCTTGTTAGAGTATAGCAGCAGCACTCGTCGATCAGCCCCGGTATCCCGCATATGCCGCAAGTTACTCATCAGCGGGGTGATGCCAATGCCGCCAGCAATGAACACCAGCTCCCTGGCATCAGGATGGACCAGATAAGAGAAGCGGCCGAAAGGGGCATGAACCACGGCCAGGTCTCCAACTCGGGTCTGACCGATGGTGGCAGTAAAATCACCGGAGGCCTTGATCGTAGAGGTATGAAAATCAGGGTCGGCGGGACTGGAGGAGATGGTGAAATGATGCTCCTCCACCGGGAGGTCTCTTCCCCGCAGCAGGGTCACAAATTGAAATTGTCCCGGCATAAAATCAAAACGCTTCTTTCCGGGGGGAGGAGAAAATTTGAGGGTCCAGACCGCCGGGGTTTCCTGGCGGACTTCCACTACCCGGTAAGGATAACGGCTGAGCCACCACGGCCGGATTAGCCGGTGATACCCAAAAAGGAGGAATGCCAGGGCCAGGAGCCCTACCCACAGCACCTGTAGGGGGACTGCGGTCAAATCCGCGCCGGCGTTCCAGCTATGAAGGAAAACCAACAGTATGATCGTGGGACCCAGGAGGTCATGACACTGACGCCATTTTTCAAACTTAATCCCCAGGGAAGCGCGCCGGATACTCAGAAAGACATTGATCAAGAGCAAGGGGAGAGCCGCTTTCGCCAGCCAGATGAACCAACCAACCCTAAGTCCGATCAGCAAAGGCCAGCCTGCGCCGCCCAGAGCCAAAAGAAGGGGATGCATGATGAGCAGCAGGGCGGCGAATACTCCCATCCGGCGATGAAAAGGGAAGGTGATATTGAGCCCAAAAGGTTTTTCCACCCACTTGAGGCGAGCCGCCAGGATCACCTGGCCTATAAGGATGGCGAAACCCAGAAGGCCGAAACAACGCCCTAGATTATAAATGAAAGTATCCGGATTGAAAGGATGAGTTACCACCATTACCACCAGGGGCAACAGAAGGAGCGCCAAATACGCTAAGATTCTGGATGGGGCCGACGGCATGATGGTCGTTCCAAGGCGTAATAATTTGTAGGGCTAATAAATAAATGGAGTTTAATTTCTTGGTAACCATCCGAACGATATCTGTCAACTTCCCGACTCAAACTTGGCCGCCATGAGTTCTGGGAACTTAGTTAGCCAGCTCGCCAGCCGGTAATCTTGACACGGTGATCATAACCCCTAACTTATAAGCGTTCGCTAATGCCGGTTTTCCTCATCGGCCCCGCGATCCTTCGCACGCCAGCATCTAATAAAAACCGGGCCAAGCGGCTTTGAGAACCTTGTATTTCAGATCTCCCGGTTTGATGGCGATCTCAAAGACCTGACCCTTGAGATGTGGGGGATAAATGAAGAGAAAGAGATATTTCCCTTTTGTCGGCTTCTTAGCCCTGGGTGCCGTAACTTTCCTCGCAGGTTGCAGCACGATTGTCTTGTTCGACCCCAAAGGACCAATCGGCGAGTCGGAGCGGTTTGTGATCATTATAGCCGCCGTTCTCATGGCGATCGTTGTCGTTCCCGTCTTCATCATGGCTTTCTGGTTTCCCCGGAAATACAGAGCCTCAAATACCGAAGCGACTTATATGCCTAAATGGAGTTATTCCGCTAAGATCGATTCGTTCATGTGGGGGGTTCCCATTGCCATTGTCACGGTTCTGGCGATTCTGGCCTGGACCAGGACCCATTCCCTGGATCCCTTTAAGCCCATCCCTTCGGCCGCCAAACCCCTCACCATCGAAGCCGTGTGCCTGGATTGGAAATGGCTCTTCATTTACCCGGATCAAAATATCGCCGCCGTCAATCAAATCACTTTTCCCGTCAAGGTTCCACTCAGCTTCAAAATCACCTCGGACACCGTAATGGGTTCCTTCTTCATTCCGCAGCTGGGCAGCCAGATTTACGCCATGGCAGGCATGCAAACCCGATTGCACCTCCTGGCTGACAAGCCAGGCACTTATGCCGGCCAAAATCAGCAATTAACCGGTCGCGGTTACGCTAACATGCGTTTCCAGGCGAAGGCGGTTTCCCCGGAAGAGTTTCAAGCATGGGTCCAAAAGATCAGGCAATCTCCGGAAAAGCTCGATCTGGACCGATATGAGCAGCTCGCCAAGCCGAGCGCCGGCTACTACCCCGTGACCTATTTCTCTGCAGTCAAGTCCGGTCTGTATGAGTATATCCTGCGCAAATACGATCCGAATTGGCGCGAAGATCCCAGTCCCATGAGTAGAGGATCCCTTTCTACCTCCAGAGGAACCGACGTTTCAAAGGAAGATTGATGTTCGGAAAGTTAAGCCTGGCAGCGATTCCGGAAAGCCCGATCACGTTAACTGCCGTAGCCGGTGCACTTCTCCTGGGCCTGGTGATTCTAGGCCTGATCACTTACTACAAAAAGTGGACCTACCTTTACCAAGAATGGCTGACCAGTCTCGACCACAAAAAGATCGGCATCATGTACATTATCCTTGCCCTGGTCATGCTGTTGCGCGGGTTCTCCGACGCCATTCTAATGCGAGGTCAGCAGGCCATTGCCGTGGGCGGCTCCTTGGGATATCTGACCCCGGACCACTTCAACCAGATATTCAGCGCCCACGGCTCCATCATGATTGTCTTCATGGCCATGCCGTTTCTGGTGGGGTTAATGAACATCACGGTGCCGCAGCAAATCGGGGCCCGGGATGTCGCCTTTCCCTTTCTGAATTCGCTAAGTCTCTGGCTCACCGCGGCCGGGGCCTTGCTGGTCATGGTATCTCTGGGCCTGGGTGAGTTTTCCAAAGCCGGCTGGTCGGGATATGCCCCGCTGACCGAGACACGGTACAGCCCTGGCGTGGGGCCGGATTATTGGATCTGGGCCTTCCAGATCGCCGGTATCGGCTCGACCTTGAGCGGCATCAATTTTCTCGTCACCATTTTTAAAAGGCGCGCTCCCGGCATGACCCTCATGCGGATGCCCTTATTCGTCTGGACTACTGTTTGCACCATGGTGCTCGTGGTTTGGGCCTTTCCAGTGCTGACGGCCACTCTCGCCATGTTAACCCTCGACCGTTACCTGGGTATGCATCTTTTTACCAATACGCTCGGCGGTAACCTGATGATGTATGTCAACCTGTTCTGGACCTGGGGTCATCCCGAGGTCTATATCGTCATTCTGCCGGCTTTCGGGATCTTTTCGGAGGTCGCCGCCACTTTCTCCGGAAAACGGCTGTTCGGCTATAGATCCATGGTCTATGCCACTGCGGCCATCACGGTTCTGTCCTTTTCCGTATGGTTGCATCATTTTTTTACCATGGGCGCTGGCCCCAACGTCAACCTCTTTTTCGGGATCGCGACCATGATGATTGCCATACCCACCGGGGTGAAGACCTTTAACTGGCTTTTCACCATGTATCGTGGCCGCATAAGGTTTGCTTCGCCGATGTACTGGACCCTGGGGTTCATCGTGACCTTCGCCATCGGCGGGGCCGCCGGCGTCATGTTGTCTATACCACCGGCTGATTACGTGCTCCACAACAGCCTGTTTCTGATTGCTCATTTCCATAGTGTGCTGATCGCCGGGTCGCTCTTCGGCTTTCTTGCCGGTTATTATTATTGGTTTCCCAAGGCCGTCGGCTTTAGTTTGCGGGAAGATTGGGGCAAACGCGCCTTCTGGTGCTGGCTGATCGGCTTTTACCTGGCCTTTATCCCCCTATATGTGCTGGGCTTCATGGGCATGCCCCGCCGCCTGGCGCATTATGACAACCCGGCCTGGCATCCATATCTGCTCGTCGCCTCGTTGGGTACGGCAGTGATCGGCCTCGGCATCGTTTTTATGGGAATTCAATTGCTTTTCAGCATTAAGGAACGCCGGTCCCTCAGTGATCCGACCGGCGATCCCTGGGACGGCCGCACCCTGGAGTGGCTGACCTCTTCCCCTCCAGCAGTCTATAACTTCCCTACAATACCCATTGTAGAGGAAATCGATGCCTTTATGGACATGAAGGAAAAAGGTGTCGCCTATCGGCTCCCGGAGCAATATAACGACATCGTATTGCCGAAAAACGCGCCGCACGGCATGATCCTCGGCGGATTGACCTTCCTATTCGGATTTGCCATGGTCTGGTATATCTGGTGGCTGGCCATACTTGCCTCTCTGGGCCTGCTGGTTACGGTCATTGCCCGCTCCATCGACGACGACATCCATTACCTCATACCCGCCGCTGAGGTCGAGCGCATCGAAACTGAACGCTATCGCCAGTTGGCCTCCGTCGCGCCGAGAGGGCCCGCCGAAGAACAGACAATCCCCGAACCTGTACCGGAGATGTAAAAGATGAGCACAGACGCTTCGACCCTGGGCCTCGCTCATAACGAAGCAGTTGAACACCCTGATACCGTGGCGATGCAGACCTTCGGTTTCTGGCTCTATCTGATGAGCGACCTCATCATATTTGCGACGCTCTTCGCTACTTTTGCCGTCCTGGGCCGAAACTATGCCGGCGGACCGACGGGGAAGGACTTGTTTCACCTGCCTTACACGTTGGGTGAAACCTTGTTCCTGCTGTTCAGCAGCGTCACCTATGGTCTGGTCATGCTGGCCGTGCACGACGGCAGGAGGAAGCGGGTTCTGGTGGGACTCGCCGTTGCCTTTCTGCTGGGGGTCGGATTTGTCTCCTTGGAAATCAATGAGTTCCACAGCATGATTGCCGCAGGCCACGGGCCGGATCAAAGCGCCTTCCTGTCGAGTTTTTTCACCCTGGTGGGGACTCACGGTACCCATGTGACCTTCGGGCTGATCTGGATGGCGGTCATGATGGGTCAGGTAGCCGTAAAAGGGTTGACCTCTCCCGTGCAATCACGCCTGTTGCGTCTGGGTATGTTCTGGCATTTTCTGGATATCGTTTGGATCGGCATCTTCAGTATCGTTTACCTGATGGGAGTTATGTAAATGATTCAGGCACCTATCGACAACACTGGCGCCAGCAGGGGTAGTCTCAAATCGTACCTCACAGGCTTCGTTCTTTCCCTCATTCTGACCGCCATTCCATTTTCCTTGGTGAGGAACGGTACCTGGTCCTCCCCGGCGATCCTGGCCGGCATATGCAGTGCGGGAACCGTGCAGATTCTGGTGCACTTGTATTACTTCCTGCATCTGGACACGTCATCGGCGGCGCGTTGGAATGTGCTGGCCATGATATTTACTTTATTGATCATGGTCCTCTTCGTCGGAGGAACCATTTGGATCATGTCCAGCCTGCATTACCGCATGATGTGAGAATGTCTGAAAGGATCAAAAACTATTTGCTCGCTGCCAAACCGGGGATCGTTTCCGGCAACCTGATCTCCGCGGCAGCCGGCTTTTTTCTGGCCTCCAAAGGACAGGTTGATGGCGTTGCTCTCCCGGCGACTCTCATTGGCATATCCCTGGTGGTCGCTTCCGGTTGCGTTTTCAACAACTGTGTCGATAGAAAAATAGACCGAAAAATGATCCGGACACGCAACCGCGTCCTTGCCCAGGGGCTCATCTCCCTGAAGAATGCCGTATCCTACGCCGTGATTTTGGGCATAGCGGGTATGGCACTGCTCTGGGTGGCAACAAACCCGTTGGCCGTGGTCATCGTGTTGGGGGGCCTGGTGATTTATGTGGGGGTGTACAGCCTGTACCTGAAGCGCAATTCCATCTATAGCTCGTTGATCGGCAGTCTGGCGGGAGCCACACCGCCCCTGGCGGGATATTGCGCAGTCACCGGTCGCTTAGACATGGGAGCAGTGATATTATTTTCGATCTTCAGCCTATGGCAGATGCCTCACTGCTACGCCATCGCGGTTTTTCGGTTTGATGATTACACTGCTGCGGCCATCCCGGTTCTGCCTGTGAAACAGGGAACAGCCGCGGCAAAAAAGCATATTGTTGGTTATATCTTGGCCTTTATGGCCGCCACGCTGATGCTGACCTTCGGGGGGTACACCGGTTACAGCACCTTTGCGGTGGCGACCGTGTTGGGCCTGTCCTGGCTATATATGGCCTGGTCGCGCTACAAGGCATCCGATGAGCGGCTCTGGGCCAAGAAGCTTTTTATCTTCTCCATTCTGACCATATTCATTCTGAGCGTCATGATGTCAGTCGATTTCACCGCGCCTATCCCGTCGAAATGCTTCTGAGCTAGGCACCGTAATCCAAACCCTCGATGCCGTCCTCCTGGCAAGCTCGTTGACATTCTACCTTATGATGATTACCAAAGAGTCACTGATTCGCAGGTCAAGAGAGAAAACTGGCAAAAGTCTATCACCAAATTAGGAGGATGCCACGATGGAGATCTATGTATCCAAAGATCAACTTAAGGAAGTTTCAGAGGTGCTGGCCGCCGAAGGGGTAAACTTTCAAGTTACCGATAAAACGTTTTCTCTTATCCTTGAGGGGAAGGAGATTGCTGAAGTCGTGGAAATCAAGGCGCAGATCCTTGAAACCGAGGTGCCGGCTCTGCTCGAGGATGCCCCGGATATTTCCCTAAGGGCCTTTCGGTTGCCCTCAGGGAGAAGGTTCCTTCTTACCGATGTCAATGGCAACTTTGTCCGCCTAGTGACGCCACCTCCGGGATGGGAACGGTAACTTCTCCGGGAAGATCTACACCCAGCACTGCCTCTTACCTGGAGCCCCACCAAGGCCAAGAGTTCCTCTCCTCTGCACCTGGCAACTGGGCTTTTTCCCAGTCTCAGGTTCAAGAGAGACCCTTCGGCCACTTTCGGGCCGAGGTCTCCCCCATCCAACGACAAAAATCCTTGAAGCAAAAGGGGAAGGTCTGCTTTGATTAAATTTCTATCCGAAAGTGACCGGGTTGGATTCTGAACCGGATACCGCGGCAGCTCGCTAATCTTTGGCAAGAAAACAAAGCTCAGAGCTGCCTCGACTTTTCAAGGGGTTGCCGGGCAAAAGCCAGGAATTTGCTTGAAAAAGGCCTCCCTTCAAGGGCAACGGAAGGCCTCTCAGTTCAAAACCATCGGGGAAGACGCCGGAGGCGGGTCAGGCGGTAATGATGCCTTTGTCGGTGATGGTTACATAATGGTAAGGCGGGCCGATGCTTTCGTCTATCCCAGCCAGCTTCTCCAGGTGTGATTTAATCAAGTCCACCTGCTTTGGCAGGGGTGCCTTGCTCTCCAAGAGTTGCTTCAAGGAAAGTTCCAGTCCCATCCGCCGGGGCAGGGTGAAGATATTGGTCACCCGGTTGTATTCGATCTTGGGCGGCTTGGGCCGGTCCCAGATGATGAAGAGATGACCGGGATTTTTTGGGCTACTGCTGGAGTAGCCTGCCAAGAGCAGGTACATATTGATAATTGGGTCCGGCGGCAGGGTCTCGCACATTTTCCGGAGTATTTCATCCATTCGGCTGGTAAAAAAGGGGATAGCCGCTTCCACCAGGGCCTCGATGTCCGTCAGATTCTCTTCTTTCGCAAAGGCGGCAAAATCTTGACAGACATTTTTGGCCTCCCAGGCTCCCGCGGAGGCCAATACGGCATGGGAGGTGACCGGGACCAGACGATCCACGGTGATAAACCGTTGTTCTCCATGGGGTTCAAAAAACTCTGCTCGGCTGTCTGTGGCAACCACAATACCGGCATCGCTGGCACAAGCAATCAACTGTCCCATATGATCCTCCTTAGTGAAGGCAAGTCAGGCCCAAGGCTGGACCTGCCCTGCTAAATCCAAAACCCATTCCTCATCTCAATAAGGCCTTTTTATCAAGCCGGTCGGATTTATTGCCGGGGAAACGACTTCCCGGCCCATTTATCTTTCTTAAGTAGGCCGTGGTGTGGCGATTCGTTCCAGGTTGCCTTCCAGATCGGCGATGATCAGGCGTCCGGAAGGCAGACGCCAGGCCCTGATATCTACATCACTTTGGGAAAATTCCGGCGGAATCGGCCAAACCTCGGGCAGATTGGCTTCCACTGCCACCGTCCGCCAACCGGCCGTACTCGATTCTCGGGTAGTCTTGCCAGAGGACTCCTTGAAAGTCACTCCCTCTTTTACCAGTTCCTCAATGAGTTCTTGCCGATCGGAACCTGCTTCGTTCACATAGATGACCATGATTCTTCCTCCGCCTCGCTTTTTTTTAAAATCTATTGAGACCCGGTTATGATTGGCTTCTTGCGGTTGGCTCCTCAGGAAAAAATTGGCCACAGCAGTAATCCACCATTTTTGAATGATCTTAAGATTCCAGGGGGCGTTTTCGATTTATAGGCAAACACAAGGAAAACCTGGTTAGAGTCCGGGGCCCTACTCTCTATCGAGGCCTTGTCTGAGAAACTTATGATTAAATAAACAGTAACTATAAATGGTTATTTTCGGATACGGGATTAAGTTAAGTTCATTCCAGGGCCTTAGCAAGCCAGGAAGCCGGTCCCTCGCTCATACTCCCCCAGGCGCTATTTGAGGCCATAGAGAGTCTGGAGGGCTTCATGTAGTTTCATGGCCATGGGCGAGGCCGCCATCTTATCCATCATTACCTCAATGTAGGCGGCAGTGCCGCAGGTCTCGGCCGTCCCCATGGCCGCCTCCAGTTCGCCATTGGTAGCGACCCTAGCCGTGAACCAGTCGGTGCATCCCAGGGCCCCGGGCAACTGGTGGTAGTTCCAGGGGGCCAGGTCATTGTATGGCATCATCGGCTCCTTACACAGCAGCCGCTCAATCAAGTACCCCTGGTTGTTGAGGCAGAAGATGATGGGCTTCAGGCCGTAGCGGCAGAACTGACTTACCTCTTGGGCGGTGAACTGATGGGAGCCTTCCCCGGTGATGAGGATGGTGCGCCGCTCGGGGGCGGCCAATGCGGCGCCCAGGGCCGCGGGGGTGGCCCAGCCGATGGAACCCCAGAGCGTCTGGTTGTAGAAGTCGGCACCTCGGGGCATCCAGGCGAAAGCGAGCCCCATGGCGACCGTGCCCGTCTCGGCAATGACAAGGTCACCGTCCTTGAAGAACTTTTCCCAGCGGGGGTAGAGGTAGTCCGGGGTGATCTTGTCGCCGGGGCGCCCTTTGGGCTCGCCCAGCCCGTGGACCTTCGGGGCCGTTACCTCCTTTTTCCTCACTTTACTGGCCAGTGCCTGAAGCACATCGCACATCTCGACGTCAGGGTAGACCGCATGGCCCACCCGCACGTCGTGGTGCCTCACCCCGATCATCCTAGCCGGGTCGATGTTGGCGGTGAAGGCGCCGGTATTGAGATCGCTCCACAGGGCGCCGAGGTTCAGGATGCAGTCACAGCCCTCGATAAACCCCCGGATCTCCGGGTTCATAATTCGCCCGTCATACATACCGAGGTACTGCGGGTGGGTCTCATCCAGGGCGGTTTTGTCCATAAACATGGTGGCGAAGGGCAAACCCGTAGCCTCCACCAGGGCCATGGCCTCTGCGGCGCAGCCCAGGCGGGGAATGAGATAGCCCACCAGGATGGCGGCGGTCTCGGCCCTGGCAAGCTTCTCAGCACTGGCGTTGACGGCTTCCTCAAGGGCGCCTGGGTCGCTGCCGGCTGGCTGGCTTGGGCGACTCATCCCCGGCGGAAGAGGGACCTCGGCGTAGTCGGCCGGGATGGCCAGATAGACGGGGCGGCGGTGGCTGATAGCGGCAGCCACCAGGCGGTCCATTTCGGCGGCGGCGTTCTCCGGCGTGAGAATTGAGCTGGCGCACACCGCCGGCTGGGTCATCTTCACGAACAGATCAAATTCGCCGGTCCCCAGGGAATGATGCACGATGCGATGTTCCCGCTGGGTCCGGGTGTTGGGCATGCCGACAATATGAAACACCGGCAGATGTTCGGTATAGGAGCCGGCGACGCCGTTTAGGGCGCTCAGTTCGCCCACCCCGAAGGTCGTGGACAGGGCGGCAAACCCCTTGACCCGGGCATAGCCGTCGGCCGCATAGGCGGCGTTCAGCTCATTGCAGCTGCCGATCCAGCGAAGTTCCGGGTCATTGCAGATGGCATCATCAATGGCGAAAGCAAAGTCGCCGGGTACGCCAAAAACCTCCCTGATGCCCAAATGCTTTAAACGCATGAGCACATGCTCTATTAAGGTTTGACTCATGAGTTCGCCCTCCAAGGTTATTTTTTAAGTTCCCATCAGTGCCTTGGCAATCCCCTAAAGCTGCATCTCCCGGATAAAGGTGGTGGACCGGCAAAAAAAAGTAATTATAATTATTTTATTTTCCATAGGCCCGGCAATCGCCGAATAGGATTTGAGATGGAGGTTATTTATGGCTGATATCCTTCGATTTGCAGATAAATTGGGACCGGCAAAGATTATCCAGGTGTATGAACCGACCATCGATTTGAAGGCGGTCCTGGTGATAGACAACATCGCCATGGGGCCGGCCATTGGCGGCATCCGCATGGCCCCTGACGTCTCCATTGAGGAATGCATCCGGCTGGCCCGCACCATGACCTTAAAGAACGCCGCGGCCGGTCTGTCGCACGGGGGCGGCAAGACGGTGGTCTATGCCGACCCAAGGATGCCCAGGCCCGAGAAGGAGCGTCTGATCCGGGCCCTGGCTTCCGCCTTGCGGAATTTCCCGGAATACGTCATGGGCCCGGACATGGGGACCGACGAAGATTGCATGGCCTGGATCAAGGATGAAATCAAGAACCGCAACGTCACCGGGCTGCCGGCCGAAGCTGGCGGAATTCCCATAGACCAAATCGGGGCCACGGCCTGGGGTCTCAGGCATGCCATAGAAGTGGCCTTGCCGTATTGCGCCTATCCAGTGGGCTTCAACCTGGCCCAGGCCCGGGTGGCGATCCAGGGCTTCGGCGCGGTGGGCAAGAATGCCGCCCGTTTCCTGGCCGAACAGAAAGCCATCTTGGTGGGCGCCGCCGACTCCGAGGGAGCGGTTTATGACGCCAAGGGCCTGGACGTGGATGAGCTGATCAGCTTAAAAGACGCCGGCAAAAGCGTGACCGATTATGCCAAGGGCGAGAAATTCGAGCGGGACGCCATTGTCGGCTTCGATTGCGATATCTGGATCCCGGCGGCCCGACCGGACGTGGTGAATGAAAGCAACATGCACCTTCTGAAGGCCAAAATGGTGGTGGAAGGCGCCAACATCCCCGTAACCGAAGAGGCGGAAAAATACTTACATGAACGCGGGGTTCTGTGCATTCCGGATTTCATCGCCAACTCCGGCGGGGTGATCTGCGCCGCCATGGAATACCGGGGCAAGATCGAAAGCGAAGCCCTGGAGGTGATTGAAAAATTGGTGAGCAACAATACCCGCCTGGTCCTGGCAGAGTCCAGGGCGAAAAAGATTCTGCCCCGGGAGGCGGCCATGAACCTGGCCGTGACCCGGGTGGAAAAGGCCATGTCATACAAGCGTTGGTCGATTTATTAGCAGTGAGCAGTCAGCAGTCAGCTTTTAACATTCAACTATCAGCCGAAAGCGTGCCAAACCGGCAAATTAAGGGTGGGGCTGGTCCTGTGCCCGCCCATCGAAGCGTCAGGGAACGGCCGCTCCCTCCGAAGTCTCCACCAGTTCAGACGTTCAGAGCCAGGAGGCGCAGTTCGGTGAGCTCCTCCATGGCGTAACGCAGGCCTTCCCGCCCAAAGCCCGAGGCCTTGACTCCGCCATAAGGCATATTGTCCACCCGGAAGGCCGGCGAATCGTTGATGATCACCCCGCCCACTTCGAGGGTCTCGAAGGCCCGCCAGGCGTGGTTCAGGTTCCGGGTAAAGACCCCGGCCTGGAGGCCATAAACCGTGTCGTTGGCCATCTCCAGGGCCTGAGCGAAATCGGCAAAGCGTACCAGGACCACCACCGGCCCGAAGACTTCCTCCTGCCAAACCCTCATGTCCCTGGTCACATTCTCCAGCACCGTCGCCGGCATGAAGTTCCCCTCTCCCAGGCCCCCAGCTGCCAGGCGCGCCTTACCCGTTAGGGCCTCTTGAACGCGCTGCCTGACTTTGGCCGCGGCCCCGCCGTCAATAATGGGCCCTATCACGGTTTCCTCCCGGCGGGGGTCACCGCTTATTATATTCTCCTGCACGATCTTGAGGAAAATTTCCTTGAAGGCCTCGTAAATATCCTGGTGCACCAGGAGACGCTTGATGGCAATGCAGACCTGGCCGGCGTGGTAAAAGGCACCAAACGCGGCGCGCTGTGCCGCCCATTTCAGCTCGGCGTCAGCGTCCACGATGCAGGCGGCGTTGCCTCCCAACTCCAGGATGACCTTCTTTCGTCCCGCCAGACTCTTGAGCCGCCAGCCCACCGCGGCGCTACCCGTAAAGGAAAGGGCCTTAAGACGATCATCCGCCACATACTTCTCAGCAATCTGGGTCGTGCTGGGTAAAACTTGCAACCCACCGGGCTCGAGGCCAGCCTGCCCATAGATTTCCGCCAACTTGAGGGACGTAAGGGGGGTAGCCGAGGGCGGTTTGATGATGATAGGGTTGCCCGCGGCCAAGGCCGGCCCTACCTTGTGGGCCACCAAGTTGAAGGGGAAATTAAAGGGGCTGATGCCCAACACCAGGCCCAGCGGGAAACGCCGCGCTATCCCCCAGCGGCCCTTGCTGGCCGCAATCGAATCCAGAGGGATAACCTCGCCGCCGAGCCTGGCCGCCTCCTCCGCCGCCAGGCTCAGGGTGAGCACTCCTCTGGCCATCTCACCCCGGGCATAGGTGATGGGTTTTCCCCCCTCCGCCATGATGGTCTGGGCCAGCTCCTCCTGGCGGGCCTGGACCCCCGCCGCCAGCTTGGCCAGCATTTCCCGGCGCTCCAGGCTGGAGAAAGCCTTGAAGGTGACAGCAGCCTTCTGGGCCTCCGCAATGGCTGCTTCCCATTCGCCTTCTCCCGCCAGGGATACCTCCCCTACCGGTTCCCCGGACCAGGGGGAGAAGACGGCGAGCTTCTCCCCGGTCTCCACCCAGGTATTGTTTATAAAACTACCCTTGGTCATGTCACTTTCCTTTCCCGTTGGGACCCCTGCGAAAGTCTCTTGAAGGAAGGGCCGGGGAGTTATGGTAAAGGGCCGCTCCCCCTCAAAGGACTTTCGCCACCGTTTCATAATCGCTAGAGATAAGGTAAATTTTAATTTTTTGGAACAAAAGTTGTTGCCGAACCGGGCCCCGCGGCGAAAAATCCAGTATTTTCCTGAACTTAGGGCAAATAAATTAGAGCCACCTCCAAGTTACTAATATTCCACGGTATTTCGGATTAACCGGCCTTTTTTGCTCAACTTTTTCTCCGAAATCAGGGCTTTTGGGGGCGAAATTGTGCCGCCACAAAAAAATTTCCGCAACATCTCTCGCAAAAGTTACTGATATTCCTGATTTTATCCCGATTTGCCGCCGCCGCGGTCCCGTTTTAACCCCCAGTTTGCGCCATTTTGTGCCGTTTATGTGCCGCTTCGCCCCCCGCCGGCCCCAGCGGCGAGCAGTTAGTTGCCGAATACCTCTAGATTAATTTAGAGAGAAAGAAATTTCCAGCACGGATGAGACAATTGACCCGGAAATTAGTTCAAAGTAAAAAATTGAGACCTATGTTCTATATAATTTTTAGGACAGCCACCTCGGCTGTCCATCCTAACTGTAGTCGCAGGCGTGGGTGGCTTGCTCCTTTTGATTTGCTAGACCAATAAATCAGAGTTTCGCACCACGGAATAGTGGAAAGGTGGTTGAAAATATTGGTGATAGCGCTGAGATAAGCCCAAAACCGGAGTCCGGGACCTTGACCTTCGCTTTAATTTAACATGTAGATCAGTTTTTGGGGACAGGTCACTTGTGCGCCCAAAATAGCGGGACACATGGGTCCGCCCTTACAGAAAACCTAAGAATAATTATGAACCGAGATTATGCGGCGGCTTGGCCAGCAAAACCCACAAATGGTTTTAGGGATTTCACTTCCCGAGTTTAACCCTGGAAAGCTTCCTCTTTTTGTCGCCAAATTGTCTCGTGGGAGGTAGGATAGCAAAAATTTTCCTGAAGAAGCGCTTTTTCCCTGAATTTTGGACATACTACACCTTCAGGACCCTACAGGCGGGAAGCTTGAGTAATCTTAGTCTGGGAGGAGAGCCAGCTGCGTTTTAGAGCTGGGGATCAATATGTCCCGGCCCGCCGCAGTCCGGGGTATAGCACGTGATATTTAAAAATTCGCATTTTTCCTTACAGCTGGGACAAACTTCGGGATACTTGGCCGCGGATATCGTATATCCGCATTTGCTGCATCTCCAATAAGTCAGGTTGCACTGGGGGCAAATATCCCCCACGAATTTACCCGAGGCCGTATAGCCGCACAGGGCGCATTCCATTTTTTCCGGGGTTTCCATAGCTCTTTTCCCTTTTCCCTCTGGTTTATTGTTTAAATTTAATCATTCAATTTCAAGGGTCAAGCGCCCAAACTGAGATTATGCGGCAGTCTTGGCCCCTTTGGTCCAAAAATGGTTTCGAATAAGGGCAGGTATGCGCCACTTTTTGACACCTTCTTTTTCGTCCCCTCAGACTGCTCATATTCAGCAAGTGCCTGAAACATCTGGATCGGTTCCAATCACCATTTTTTTTAAAAAATATTAGATAACTTAAAAAAAGCTTGACATTCGCACCATAGTATGTTTAAATATATACAAAAATAAGTCCGCGCGTCTGAGGCGGGGGTAGCAATTCAGGGTTTCAAGGAAGAGGCCAGGTTGCCTGGAAACAGGCAACCTGTTTTTTCTTTTGGCTTTAATACGTTAGGTTCAGCGGGGTTTCCCATCCAAAGAAAGGGATATTTCGGGTTAAAGCTGGCCTAAAAGAGCTAAACCCATCGCAAGGTAGTTCGAAAAGTCACGGGTCTTAAGGAAGAGGCCGGGTTGCCTGGAGACGGGCGGCTTGGCCTTTTTATTGGCGCTACTACAAGGTGTTGCAACTTATAGAGGCAACAATGGGTGGGAAACTCTTTTTCCCAGCGGTTTTCAGCAACGCGAATATGAGAATCCATCGGAACAGCTAAAAGGCAACAGTAAGACCCTTTACTGAACGTGCGTGAAGCAAGGAAAACCGGGGTTACCCGGCAGTAACCAGGGTTAACCCAAGGACTGGAGAAGAACTTGCTGATACTTACTCGCAAGATTGGTGAATGGGTGATCATCGGCGACGATATCCGGGTGGCAGTTCTCAAGGTTCGGCGGAAGCAGGTCCTCCTGGGGATTGAAGCCCCCGCAGAAATAGTAGTCATCCGGGATGAAATCTTTCAGCGTCTGACTAAAGAAAATCAACTAGCCTCCAGGTTCGAGCTCCTGGACTTGCAAGAATTCAGGAAGTCGGTCAATGGCCTCCTCAATTTGCTGGCTCCTTCTGCCGAACCGCCACAGCAGGGCCGGCCTATGTCCATTGACAGCGGTAAGTTTGGAACTCTCCAGTTTGTAGAGGATCAAGTAATTACTTTTAACCGCGGGTTTTTGGGGTTCTGCGATTATCACCGTTATATCTTACTTTCCCGGCCGGAAACCGCCCCTCTGTCCTTGCTGCAGTGTGTAGACCAGCCGGAACTGGCCTTTTTGGTGGCTGCCCCTGCCAACCCGATAAACGGTTTAAATTTGGGCCGCCTCAACGCCACCCTCCAGGAGCTAAAAGCCCGGAGCCCCGAAGATTTGCAGGTGTTCGTCACTTTCACCATCCCTCCGGGACGGCCGACCGAGGCCACCGCCAACTTCTCGAGCCCCATCCTCATCAACCCGCGTACCAAACTGGGGAAACAGCTGCTGTTAGAGAATCAGAAAACCTCTCGCCAGCAACAAATCCTGGAGGAATAGAAAGAGATCAGGGACCGTGACATCCACGGTCGGCGGAGCGCGGTAGTAGCCCGCGGCATCCGGATAGTCCTGATAGCGGCTGTGCAATAAACCAGCTTTAGATGTTATCGACGCTATAACCTTGGCCTTCCTTGATGGCTTGATTACGGGTTTGGTACTTGGCTGGCTTGGCTGGGCCTTGTTGACCCATGCCATCATAAAAAGACGAAAAAGGCGCCCACAAAGTTGTAGGTGAGCTTTAAGCCTAACTATACGTCGCGTAATAAATAATTGCGCAGGTTTGCTGTTGGCTATCGAATGATCTGAGATTATGCGGCAGCCTTTGCCGCGGCGTTTGAAAATTGTTTTTGCAACCTTCCGTCTGGGAAGGATATCCCAAAGTAATCTTTTTTTTGAAGCCCAATCGCCTTGTTGAACGCAAGGTATTCCAAGTTTCCTGCAAAATGTATCTTTTTTGCAGATTTTGTACGTACCACCCCTTGGTTTCGAAGATTTTGGGCGGGGCGGCGATCTACAAACCCCAGCCCAGCACCGGCGGACAATGGTGAGCCAGAGGAAAAGCCTAGGCCACATCGACATACCAATGCCGGTCAAGTTAAGAGATTCTGGCTAATCATTTATAAGGACTGCATAGCCAAAACCATTTGACAAAAAAATTCACGCATAAAAAAGCCCCGGTGATTAATTCTCACCAGGGCGATTATCTGCAACCTATCCGCAACCGAAGTCTGATTTTTGGAAGGTGGAAGCGGCTAACTACCTGAAATAACTGGAGGCGGCATCCGGATTCGAACCGGAGAATAACGGTTTTGCAGTGCTCAAAATAGATTTGAGAAGGAGGAAGCAGGAGGACTCAAGAGAATAATCTATTTAATTAATTCAATCAGTTATCCTTTGTTCTATTGTGCAGGATAAAGCACGAGAAACCAGTAAAAAGAAGGTGTCTGGACACCTATATGGACACCTAAAAATGACCCTGGTAGGCTGTCTTTAAAAGGGGGTGAGTCCAGAGAAAATTTTGAGTTTGGGAAAAATTAATCCCGGCCCATAGCCCGTGCCAGGGGGACGGGCTGTCAAGGGGGCGGCAAACGGAGTGGGACCCGTAAGCGAAACAATTTCCCTATCTGTTGGTTGTCAGCCATAAAGGGGCGGCCATTAAACCATGGGGCCTTGGTTTAAGTTTCCCGGAATACAGGGGGAGGGGTTAGTCTTCCCCGTCACTTTCTAAAGTTCGCCGCCAGGTAGTCGTTGATGAAAACGTCGACTGAGAAGTCCTCCCGGTCAAACTTATCAATAAGAGAAAGACAGGGCCTCTTACCCCTGCTCCGGTTAAATGGATGCTTGACCAGGTAGTTGTCGCAGTCCTTAGGTTATCTAATAATTATTTAGCCAACAATTTTTGTAAATTAGCTTCCGCCCCTTCAGGTGCAGGGTTCAATTTAACTTCTTTGACAACTTCCTTTCCATCCCTTACGAGTGTGATGGTAACTTTCTTGTTAGCATTTGATACCATCGTTTGGAAGTATTGTTTTAAATCAGCGATTTCGATGTTATTAACTTTTTTTATAATATCCCCCCTTAAAATATCGGCTGAAAAAGCGGGTGATCTCTTTACAACTCCAATCACTAATAAGCCCTTATTACTCCCTATTTTTTGCCTTAATTCAGGCGGTAAATCTTTAGCCAATACTCCAGATATTTGCCCTTTCGTTTTTGCCCAATAAGTGGCCCCCTGGTCAAAGCGGTCAATGCTGTATGGTTGATAGATGACTTGAGTTCCATAGGTTGTTGTAGTTCCCGTTCCATAGCCAGTTGCATAGCCGCTGGCATAACCACCACTTCCAAAGGCACTACCATAAGCAGTAGCTTGGGAACTGCTTACTGATGTCTTTATATCGGGGAGAATTATCGGTTGAATCCCTGATTGTGTGTCCAGATATTTGCTATAGACCACCACCACCGAGGCTTTAAGTTGTCTTGCTTGGTTAACAGCTTGATTTTCGTTAAATTTGGGACCGTGAAAAGATGAGTAACCCAACAGGGCATAACCTTCTTCAGCCATCTGTAGACAGTCAGCATCAACTGTGTCCATGTTTCCCCTTAATAATTTTGGTTCTTCTGTTGTAAAGATTATATTAGATGTATCCATTCCCCGGATATTGTCATGGTAATATTGAGCATAGGGCCTGGCACAACCAATGAACAGTATGGCTATCAAGACTGACCAATATTTTTTCATAACCCCACCCCTCACCAAAGGCTCAAGTGCCTAAATATTCTCCCTTATACTACACCCTTATTCATGGTTTCCAGTATTTTTTGATGTCGCCCCCTACACCAGGGCCGCCTTAGGTCATAGGCCCCAGAGCCGCCGCCATATTCTTCTTTGGTCGGTCCAGGGAGAGGACCGATGAACGGACATAATGTCCAGGTTAAGGTGGCTCTAATCTGGTCCCTTACTCGCCCCTGTAAACCGGCCAGCCGCCGTGGGCGTCAATTATGGCGTCAATCTCTTTCATAAGGCGGATGGTTTCGGCCAGGCCCACAACAACCCTTTGATAATGTTGGAGGTCTTCAAAGGTAAGGATTCGGTCCTTGCGGTCCTTGTGCCACTTGGGGCAGCACCTGATAGCCTCACCCGGTGCTTAAGATTTGAACTAACCAGTCACTCGGAAGATTCTAACCCCCTTCCTTAAATGTTTTTTGGAAAAATGGGTATGAATACCTGCTAAATTACCAACTTCAGCGAGGTTAACTGGTTTATTTTCGACTTGAAGAGACTCTACTTTCTGCTCTTTGAATTCAACGGGGCACTCAAAACTTATACGGTCTCCAAGGTTAAGTGTTGCCGCCGTTAATCTCACACCCACGGCGCTAACTTTCTCCCAAAATTCTTCTACTTCTCCCAAAAATTCATAGTGTTCTGGGACTGGGTCGATGCGACCATGCTTATAAAATATTGGCTTAATATGTTCATGACCCCATCCATTGCTTAAATAGCCCCGTGTTAGCCGAAAAAGGTCCCATGTAGTAAGTAGACCGAACCCATGCTCTTTTGCGTTGGTTATAATATCTTCCCGAAAGGGGTTTTCATTCTCCCTATCTAACCCAGGCAAGTTCTTTTGATGATTTATAATTGAAAGTGCTTGAATATCAGTTCGGCTCCATTCCTTCATCCGAGGGGCCAAATATTTCCAGCTTTGGAGGGCGGCGGCGTCTTTTGGTAAGCCAGCTATACCCTTCACCTCTGCAAGTAAGGTTGGCGAATAGTCATGAATCTGGAGGTCTTCACCCTTCTGCCCTTTATCTCCGGCTTTTTCCATCTCTTCATCAACATCTATGACTTCCTTAAAGCCGAGAATTTCAAGTGTTTTTTTAACTGCTTTTACAAGCACCTTGTCCGTTCCGGTAATTAGGTCATGCAAGAATCTCATAGCGGCTCGTTCTTTTTCAATCCCCTGTTCAAGTGCATTCACTTGTCTCCTTGCTTCCTCATGAACCTCTTCAATTTTAGCTTTAAGTTCAAGAACCTTGGGGTGTTCATATTCCAATTTCTGGGTCCAAAGAGTTCCTTCAGCATAGGGAAATAAGCAAGGATATAACTCGGGTAAATTCTCCTTTAAGAGTTTAACGATGAACTGAAGCTTTACCTCCAATTGAGGGAAAATAAGGATTCTACTTTGAAAAATTCCTCCAACAGTTTCACCAAATTTATTTCTGCACAATGGAGTCCATACAATTTTCGGTCCTCTTGGACCCTCAGGATAAGTGGATATACTACATCTGAATTTTGCTTCCTTAAGATGGTCCGAAAGAACCCCTGCCAAGGGTGAGTCAACCACAGAGATTTCTTCTCCATAATTAGCTTTAACCGAAAGATGGTTAAGAATGGTCAAAAAAGACCAATTATGAGTGGTAAATTTATCACTCTCTTCAAACCCATATCTAAAAAACCCTACAAAAACTTTTTGAGGAAGCATTTCAGCAGCAAATATTATAAAAATTCCGCCATGCAAACTGATTATATCAAACTGATTGCGAACTGATTCCATTAACCTTGGTCTTGGGTCAATGTAACCATTACTTTGTTTAGTCCACCAATCATTTTCAAAGTTAGTGGTTTCTTTCTCACCTTGTGCTTGTCCCAACATCGACGTGGTCATTAAATTAATAATAACAATTTGCTGTTCAGTCAAATTTAAAGGTAAATAACCATTCAGAATTACAGGGGCAAGACTATCGTTTTTTTCCACCTTATAAGGAATCCCAAAACTTCCAATAGATACATTATATCCCTCTTCTCTTAAAAGAAGATCAGTCCCTTGTTCCATATCAACCAAAAGTATTTTTGGTCTTGGATATTTCAAAGGTTTTGAACCAGCATCTTCGGGGGTTGGAGAACACTTTGCTTTACAGTCCGTAATCATGTTACGCCTCTGATACTATTTTAATGAAGGGCTAATGATTCGTGAATATAGGTAGTTTTAACATCTCGTTCATGACCGAGGATGACTGTATATGGTTTGCCGCAATCGCTATGCGTAGCTGTGAGGTGTTCTCCAATGGATTAGCTATTTACCACAGTCTTCTACCTCCATTAAAAATTTCTTATAGCACAAAATCAGGGAATTGGGGTGAAATTAAGCCATCAAAATAGCCCGTGGGAGGGGAGCGGCCCGTCCAGTGGGGCACTGCCGGTAGGGGACCATCAAGCGGACATTTCCCGGTTTTTCCGGCCACGCTTGGGGACAGGGGGAGATACCGAACCTACGACCTCACATGTCGGCCCAGGAGCGGCGATTTGCCCCAGGCCAAGGGTTCTGGTAAGCTGACTTATACCCCCTAACCCCCGGCTGATCCCCGTGGGGGACAGGGCGGCGGTCCCTGGCCGCCTTGGGGGATTCATTTCTCAGGGGAGCCACAAAGGGAGGTGGCTATGCGCAAGCATTACCGGGAAGTATGGGCGGAGGAAGATAAAAAACTCCGCCAAAAGCTGGAAGCTGTGAAGCGGACCTCAACCTATCGCCGGTTGTTTGACCACTACCTTGACCAATATTTGAACCGGGTATATGGCGCTGATGCTGACCTCCTTCCCTTGCGGGCTGACCCTGAGGTTAGGAGGAAGTTTGCCAGTGAGATTGAAGGCCACTTGTTGGCCGTAGAATGCCAAATCCCCACTGCGGTTGATCCAGACGCCGAAACCCCTGAGGTGTCTGATCCCGCTATGCCTATAAGGACAGTTCCCTACCCAAACCCTGGCAAACGGGTTCCTTACCGGGACCGCATTCTCAAAGACTGCCGCTTCGCCATGGTGGAAGTTGACCTCACCTTTCCCAGGGAGCGCCTACGGGCTGAGTTTGATTTTCTACTCGCCTTTATCTGGCCCCTGGCGGAGCGGAAAGGGCGGGAAGCCAGGGGGCCTGGACTTGAAGAACTGGCATTCAAGGTTTACGATCTGCACCAGGCTGGGACCTCGCTTTACAAGATTACGCAGCAAATTTATGGAAGGGAGATTAGGGCACATCCTGGGGGGGCCTCCCCCAGCCAGAATCCTGAGATCAGGAAGTTCTTTGCCAGAATAACCCGTGCTTTTCACAAGGCCGAGACTTTAATTGAACAGGAAGAAAGACGCCTTCAAGAAGTAACCCGATAGCCCCCGCCAGACATACCCCCTACCATTTTCTAACTACGCTTTGAAGGCCCCCCCAAATCGTGGTCTATCTGCAATGGGTTTTTTTGCTTAGAGTTTCTCTATCAAAGCATCAATAACCCGGAGGTGCGTAAATGGAAAGGCTTATGAACAACTCTCAGGCTGCTGAATTTCTTGGGGTTTCTCCCCACAGCTTGAGGCGATACGTGGCCTTGAAACAAATTCCCTTCACCAAAATCGGAAAGCGCCTGGTGCGCTTCCGACTGGCGGACCTGGAAGCCTATCTCACCCGGCAGACGGTCCAGGCCCGGCGGCGGGGGGCGGAATGAGTTTACACCCTGTTCATCAAGAGGACCTGGAAAGGTCCGGGTTGACTACGGAAACGATTCAGGCGGCGGGGATTTACACGGTCCCCCCGGATGAGATCGGCAAAAAGCTGGGCGGCTTAGGCAACGGCGTCTTGTCAGCCCTGGCCTTCCCCTACCCAGGTTGTGAAGGCCATGAGCGCTATAAGTGCTGGTATCAGGAAGGAAGGAGCGGCCCCAAGTACCTGCAAAGGAAGGACGCCCCGAATCGCCTTTACTTGCTCCCCACGGTTGATCTGCAAGGCGAAACCCCTTTGCTGGTAGTGGAAGGCGAAAAGAAAACCCTGGCCCTAAATCAAGCGGGGATTCCGGCTGTGGGGATCGGCGGGATTTGGAACTGGTGTGAACGGGCTGAAGGTTATAAGCGGCCCAAGGAAACCCGGCCCATTCCTGACCTGGACAAGGTGAACTGGAAGCGGCCCGTTACCATCCTGTTTGATTCGGACGCCCAGGATAACCGAAACGTTCGCCTGGCGGCCTTTCGTTTGGCCCGTGAGTTGTCCCGCCGGGGGGCTACTATGAACATCCTTTATATTCCTGGTGAGGTGGGGTGATGAAAGCGGGGGCGGATGACTTTTTAATAACCCACGGGGCGGAAGCCCTGGGGGACTTGCTGAAAACCGCCTGGGCCTTTAATCCTGCCTGGGATGACCAGGAAGCAGAAATTGAATGGCAAATCCGGGAACTAAGCCTGGAATCTCCCCTGGCGGATAAATTACAGGTCCTTCCAAATCTTGTGCCTACCCTGGCCCGCTTGGGAAATACTCAGGAGAGGGCGGTCCTGGAATCTCTTAAAGACCGTCTGAAGCTCAGAGCGGCGGACTTATCCGGGTTGAAGGCGGACGTGAAGGCGGCCCGGAAGGCCCTGGAATCCAAAGGGAAAAGTGGCCCGGCCCCGGCCCTGGAAGACCTGGAAGCCGTTCACCGGCTGCATCCGGCCATTGATTTCAAAGACGATTTTATGACTCTGGGATTTCGGGCAGATTTGCGGGGCGGCGGGGAGGGATTGGTTTTAGTCCTTTCGGATGGACAAGGGGTTAGGTGGTTCCTTGACCCGGAAAATATTGAGTGGGAGGAAAACAAGTATCTCATTGGCAAAGGCTGCCCGCCTCTCTTAAACCAGGTATGGAGCCTGGCCCGGCTCAAGGCTTTTCTAAAAAGACCTGCCCGGCCCCAGAACCTTTATCAAGAGATCAAAGAGGCTCTGCGGATTTTCCTGGACCTGCCAGAGACGGTTTATGGCCTGCTGGCCGCCTGGACCGTGGGAACCTATTTTGCACATCTGTTTACCGCCTTCCCCTTCCTTCATCTGTTCGGCCCTAAAGAGACGGGCAAAAGTAAGACCCTGGAAGCCCTGCGCTGCACCTGCTTTAACGCCTGGAAAGGCCGGGACATATCGGCGGCGGCTATGGGGGATACCGTTGACGGCCAACGGGGAACCATGCTCATTGACCAGGCCGAAAAGTTGAGGGGCGATCAGGGCCAGGAAAATAATCTGGTGGGCCTGTTGGCGGATTCCTACAAGAAAGCGGGGGGGCGGCGGCGGGTTGTGGACACGGGTAAGGCCGGGCGCACTGTGTTGGAGTTCTCTACCTATGGCCCCAAAGCCTTTGCCAGCACGAAGCGCCTCGACCCTGACCTTGAGGATCGCTGCATTCGCATACCCATGACTCGGACCAGGAAGCGCCTGCCGGACCTGGAAGGATGGGAGCCGGTATGGGGTGAATTGCGGGACAAACTTTATCGGTTCACCCTGGCGGCCTTTAAGGAAGTGGCGGCGGCTTACCAGGCTATTCCGGGAGACGGGAGCCGGATAAGAGAACTTTGGCGGCCCCTGGGAGCGGTGCTGAAGGTGCTGGGGGTGGAGGAAAGCGAAGCGGTGGCGGTCCGGGAACTGTTTGCTGCTCAGGCCCAGGAGACCCGGCATGAACTGACCGGGTTGGAACTTTCTCTATTGGAGGCTTTGAAGACTAAGGCAGAGGAGGAAGAAGCAGATTTTGAGATGACCCCGGCGGAGATCGTTGAGGCAATGGGCCTTGAGACAGAGGAAAAGCCTCGCCCAAAATGGGTAGGGGATACCCTTTCCCAATATAATCTTTACTTTGCCAAGGGGCGGAGCAAAAAACAGGGAAAGAAGACCACGGTTTATAAATTCAAACCGGCCAGGGTTATTGAATTGTGCGAAATTTATTTAAGGGAGATGCCCCAAAATGACGTGTCCCTCATGTCCCCCGGTCAAAAGCCGAATGATAACGCTGAGATAGAGGGGACAGGAGAAATTGAGGGGACACGTCCTCACCTGTCACCCCCTCAGGGACACAAGGGGACCTGTCCCCCGGAAATGACTTGTCTCCCTTATGAGCCTGAAACTATTGATAAAACTGGTGGGGGACACGAGGGACAGGAGAAATCGGGGGGTAGGGAAGGAAATAATTTTCATCATTCCTTGGCCCAGGCTCTTGCTGTGGAGGCGGACCTGGCTGTGGAAGGCCCGGTGATAGAGCAGGCACAGGTCCGGAGGAGTTGCCGCTTGCAAAAACCCATAGTGGAAAAAGGACTCTCTGCCTGGAAACCGGCCAAAGTAGGAATGCTCACCCCCTGGGACTCCCAGGCGCAAAAATCGGCGTGGGCGAGTCTGCGTATACACCAGGGCTGCCTGTACCTAACGGCTGACAGGTATATTGGCGACGGGGGGCGGCTCTGGCATGACCCGGAGGCAAATTCGGCTGAGGAAGTCGCTCAGGTTTTTAATGTGACCCCCGAACGGATATTCACTGATATTGAGGCCCTTCACCGCTCCTGCTTTGACCCCAGCGAACAGCGCCGGGAAGACATACCTGAGAACTGGGGCAGGAGGCGTAGGAAAAAGGCCAGGAAGCTGGCCGTGGCAGGGAGAGCGGGACCGGCTAAGGTCTGATCGGGAGATGGACATGCACACGCAAGGAATGGAGATGTTTGACTGGAAAGTGCCGTTGGTAGTTGATACCGAAACCTTGCCGCCTTTGCAGGTGCCGAGTCAAGGGACCTGCACTTGGGAGGACCGGGAAACTGGTAGGGTTCTGTATAAGGCGGATTGGCGGCTACGAGACGAGATCGGCAAGTTGGTGCTATGGATTTTCTATGAGGTGCCCCTGGGCTGTGGCTGGAAGGTGGTGCATGAGGAGCGTCTGGTTATTGTCCGCAATGGGAGCAGGCCCTACATACGCTGCCCCGGCAAAGACCATGACGATAAGATGAGCAGGGTGACTGATCGGGTCTTCCTCATGCCGCATGGGATTCGTTGCCGACGCTGTGTTGATGGTGAGGCATATTCTGTTAGTCTTTTTCACGATGAGGTAGAATGATGGCGAAATACAGTAAAAAATTGGCAGAGCAAGTTGCCGCCCTGGTGGGGGAGGGCGTCCCGGCTAAACATGCGGCGGCGGCCTGTGGCATAGGGGAATCTACCTTCTATGAGTGGCGGGGGAAGTACCCGGAGTTTTCGGAGCTTTTGGAGCAAAAAAGGGGGGAGGCGATCCGGGACCGGGTAAGGCTGATTAAACGGGCGGGGGAGCAAGGAAGCTGGCAGGCTGCGGCCTGGTATTTGGAGCGCCAGGCCCCGGAGGAATTTGCCTTGAAGGTCAAGGCGGTCCCGGCCAAACCGGGGGAAGGGGAGCCGAGTTACGAAGAGAGGCTACGGCTGGTGAAGGTGACTTATGAGAGGGGCGGGGAAGAGGTTGAGCTTCAAAACGGCGGGAAATAGTTAGTAACGTCTTGCATGGTTCTACATAGAACCTTTCATTCCGGACTTTTCATTTTTGGGTTAACCTCATCAGAATGTTCTTTCCACCACTTGTCGGTAAGATCACGACCAAATACATCAGGACTGTCGAATCCAGTTACTTTCTCAAATGAGCGGAGTGCATCTCTTACAACCTCTAAGTTTCGGTTTTTATCAATACATTGCAGCAAGGCTTCAGAGACACCTTTCTCTTTGCGATTACCGAGCTCCTGTGCGGCAAGAGCATTCACCACCCAGTCATTGTTGTTTAATAAGTCATCAATTAATGCTTTAGTTTTTAATTCAGATAACTTCACTCCATATAATGTGAGGGGTATTCCTTTAATTTTAGTCGCCCCCGTCCAGAAAATCTTTATACGAGCGATTTCAGCGGCTGCTGCGGTTTTTATATCTGCACTTTCTACATTCTCCACCATTCTTTCAAGTTCTTCGAGAGAGTCTCTGCTGGCCTCAAGAACCCCTTTATCGCCTAATTGGGCAATCTCGTTTCTCTTTTTTAATTTTGCAATTTCGTTTGAAAGAATTTGATAGTCTTTTTCATATTGGTGTTTGAGTTCCACTAAGAAGTCTTCAAATTTTTTTACTTTTTCCCCAGTTTGAGATTTAAATTGTTCTACCTCTGGATTGACTTGCTTTATTAGTATTTCATTCGCTTCGTTTTTTGCGACTTCTTCCACGGTGTTCTTGATTTTGGGCGTTTGAAATTGCTCGGAGATATTCGTAACGAGGGTAGTTTCAAGATATCTTGTCACTTTGAAGTATATTCCAAGCAATGAGACTCCTGTAAAAAATACTAATATAGTTATACCCCAACCCACCCATTTTAGCGTTCTTCGCCACAATCTATGCCACAACATTGTTACAATATGGTTTTCTTGATCACGAGAAAGTTCTAATGTCTCTGATATGGATTCGGTGAGGCTCTTGTCACAATGGGGACATACGATTAACCGAGGATCATCAATCACACCACCGCAAGCTTTGCATTTTTTTATCAATGCCTGAACCTCACATTCCCGACGTCATCAAAACCGAGATTTTGCGGCTGCCTTGGCCTCGCAGTCGAAAAATGGTTTTGGGGGCCTCTGGTTTATAAGCCCATAATAATCCAGGCTAAAGTCCTTTGTCAAAATTTAATTGTTAGCCCTGATATGGAACATATTTCCCTTGACAAAATAGTTAACCAATGGTTAAAATATAGGCATGACCGGGGAGGACCTAAAACGCTGGCGGAGGGAGCGGGGCATGGCCCAAGGTGAGCTTGCCCGGCTGTTAGGGACTTACCAGGTGACGGTTTGCCGGTGGGAAAAAGGAGTAAGGAAGGTTCCTTTTCTCCTGCCCCTGGCCCTGAAAGCCCTGGAACACGAAATGACGGCAGGAGGTGGCAAGAATGGCGTTATTGGTGGAGTGTCCGGAGTGCAAAAAGCGGAATAGCCAAAAGGCTAAAACCTGCAAATGCGGTTTTGCCCTGGCGAAGTTCTCTGGCCGGGTCTGGTGGATTGAGTGGTATCAGGACGGCCAGCGCAAGCGGGAGCGCATCGGCCCCAACAAGGCGGCGGCGGAGCAACGGTTAAGGGAAGTCCTAAGTGCCCGGACGGAGGGGCGGCATATCAAGAAAAGCCCGGATGCCCGGAGGCTGTTCAAGGACTTGGCAGCGTGGTACTTGGACCTGCCGGAAGTGAAGGCGAAACGCAGCTATAAAAGGGATAAGGAACTGATAGCCAACCTGCTTACCCATTTCGGGGATAAGCTCTTGAAGGACATTAACCCAGCCCTGGTGGAAGCCTACCGGCAAAAGCGGTTAATCGAACCGTCCCGGCGCACCCCCCAGGCCAAGACCAAACCGGCCACGGTCAACCGGGAAGTGGCCTGTCTGAAAACCATCTTTAACAAGGCGGTGAAGAACGGCAAAGCCGAAAAGAACCCGGCCCAAGGGCTGAAGCACTTGAAAGAAAATAATGAACGGGACCGGATTCTAAGCCCGGAAGAATATACCCGCCTGCTGGCCCATAGCTCGGCCCAGCTTAAGCCGATAATCAAAGTGGCCTACCATACTGCCATGAGACAGGGGGAAATCCTTAACCTCACCTGGGGCCAGGTAGATTTGAAAGAGTGTTTTATCCGGCTACGGCCAGAGGATACCAAGACCAATGAGGGCCGGTTAGTGCCCCTTAACCGGGAGTTAATTGAAATGCTCCAAGCCATGCCCAGAGGACTACCGGGAGTGCGGGTGTTCCCCTACCAAGGGAAAGCCTTTGGGAGTAGCTTCCAGAAAGCCTTTGAGACGGCCCGGAAACAAGCCGGGATTGAGGATTTCACCTTTCACGACTTGAGGCACACGGCCATTAATAATTGGCGGCTGCAAGGCCATGATTTTTTCAGGATAATGGCGGTTTCCGGCCACAAGACCATGAATGTGTTCAAACGCTATAACACCGTGAGCAAGGATGAATTGCGGGCTTTGGTGGGGGAAATTCGGTAAGGATGGACACCTATATGGACACCAATAATGGTTAATGTCTGGAACTGGAGGCGGCATCCGGATTCGAACCGGAGAATAACGGTTTTGCAGACCGTTGCCTTACCACTTGGCTATGCCGCCCCAAAAAAATGGAGCGGGAAACGGGATTCGAACCCGCGACTTCAACCTTGGCAAGGTTGCACTCTACCACTGAGTTATTCCCGCTCGCGTAATAATCTATTTTCTTAAAAATGGTTGCCTTGTCAAGTCCAAAAACGGTTTTCGGTTTGCGGTTTGCGGTTTCGGTGGGAAACCCCCGGAGATTCGAGGACTTGATCGCAAATCTTCATCCGATACCGGGCCTTGCCGGTCTACTGAAAGCTGGAGGCTGACCGCTATTCAACCTCAGTCCTCCTTTCCCGAGCCGAAGAGTTTGGGCTGGGGCACTTCCCGGGCCGGCCGCCGGCGGGAGCGGGCCAGGCGGGGCAGACCCATGGGATCCAGGCTGCCGGCCTCCAGATTCTCCAGGACTTCCCGGGCCCGGTCCACCACCTCCTGGGGCACGCCGGCCAGGCGGGCCACCTGGATGCCGTAGCTCTGAGGGGCGGCCCCAGGGGCCAGTTGATGCAGAAAAACGATATTATTGCCGGATTCCGCTACCAGCACCTGGAAATTTTTTACCCGGGGCTTGAGTCGGGTCAGCTCGGTGAGCTCCTGGTAGTGGGTGGCGAACAGGGTTTTGACCCCTATGCCCTCCAGGTCGTGGAGGTGCTCGGCCACGGCCCAGGCCAGGGCCAGACCGTCGAAGGTGGAGGTGCCCCGGCCGATCTCATCCAGGATCACCAGGCTGCGGGGCGTGGCCTGGTGCAGGATGCGGGCGGTCTCATGCATCTCCACCAGAAAGGTGCTCTGGCCCCGGCCGATGTCATCCACCGCCCCCACCCGGGTAAAGATGCGGTCAGTCAGCCCGATGGTGGCCGCCTGGGCCGGCACGAAGCTCCCCAGATGAGCCAGGAGGGTGGTGAGGGCCACCTGGCGCAGGAGGGTGGATTTCCCGGACATGTTGGGCCCGGTGACGATGAGCACCTGGGCCTGGGTGTCTAAGGTGACGTCATTGGGGACAAAGGCGCCGACGGGCAGCAGCCGTTCAATGACCGGGTGGCGACTCTGCTTGATCTCCAGCCGCGGCTCCGGAGTCAGTCGGGGACGGCAATAGCGCTGCTGCGCCGCCAATTCAGCCAGAGCCGCCAGGACGTCCAGGATGCCCAAGGCCCGGGCCACCTGCTTGAGGCGGGGGACCTCCTGCCCCAGGCCTTTCCGCAAATCCAGGAAAAGTTCCGCCTCCCGCTTGATCCGCAGCTCTTCGGCCCCCAGCACCCGAGATTCGTAATCCTTGAGGTCCGCGGTAATGAAACGTTCGGCGTTCACCAGGGTCTGCTTGCGCAGATAGTCGGCGGGCACCAGGTGCAGGTTGGCCTTGGAGACCTCCAGGTAATAGCCGAAGACTTTGTTGTAGCGCACCTTCAGGCTATTGATGCCGGTGCGGCTGCGCTCCTTGGCCTCTAGGCGGGCGATCCAGTCCTTGCCTTCCCGGCTCAGGGCGATGAGTTCATCCAGCTCGGCATCATATCCCTCCCGAATGATTCCCCCCTCTTTGGTGCTCAAGGGTGGGTCGTCCACCAGGGCCCGGGCAATCAGGTCCTGGAGGTGGGGCAGAGGGTCCAGGTCTGCGGCCGCCGCGGCCACCTGGGCGGGAAGGTCTTCGGGCAATAAGTCCTTCAGTCGCGGGACTTTTTCCAGGGCCTGTTTGATGGCGGCCACTTCCCGAGGGGTGGCCTGCTCCAGAGCCAGCCGGGCGGTGAGGCGCTCCAGATCCCCCAGGCCCTTCAAGGTCTGACGCCAGCGGGGCCGCAGCAAATTTTTCGTATGAAAGAATTCGACCCCGTCTAACCTGGCCTCAATGGCCGCCAGGTCTTTCAAGGGGTAGCGCAGCCAGCGGCCCAGGCGCCGGGCCCCCATGGGGGTGACGGTGCAGTCCAGGGCATCCAGCAGCGAGCCCTGGCGGGCGCGGCTGCGCCAGGTCTCGAAGATCTCCAGGTGGCGCAGGGTGGCTTCATCCATCCCCAGGTAATCGTCGCGGGTGTAGGGGATCAGCCGGTCCAGGTGAGGCAGCGCCGGGGTCTGGGAATCATGGAGATAGCGGAGGATGGCCCCGGCTGCGGCCACCCCCAGGGCCTGGTCCTCCACCCCGAAGCCATTTAGAAATAGAGTCCCCAGGGTCCGGCCCAGCTCCCGCCGGGCCGCCTCGGGGTCGAAGGCGTAACGGCCCAGGACCCTATGGGTGGGCGGGAGATCGAAGGGGGCCAGGGCCGCGGTCAACAGGGCGGGGTTGGCCTCCTCGGGAACAATGAGTTCCGCCGGCTTCAGGCGCCAGAGTTCATCGCTCAGGCCGTCGGCCCCTTCTCCCTGGGTGAGGCGGAACTCCCCGGTGGAGACCGAAAGATACGCCAGGCCCCAGCTCTCTCCCCTAAAATTCACCGCGGCCAGGTAGTTGTCCTGCCGGGCATCCAGAGCGGCGGGGTCCACCAGGGTGCCCTGGGTGAGGACCCGGGTCACCTCCCGGCGCACCAGGCCCTTGGCCAGGGCCGGGTCCTCGGTCTGGTCGCAGACCACCACCTTGTAGCCCGCATCCAGCAGTTTGGCGATATAGCTTTGGGCCGCATGGATGGGGAAGCCGGCCATGGGGATGCGCTCGGAGTCGGCCCGGCTCCGGGAGGTGAGGGCGATGTTCAGGGCCGCCGCGGTCTTTTCGGCGTCCCCGAAGAAGGTCTCGTAGAAATCGCCCATCTGGAAGAGGAGCAGGGCGTCGGCGTACCGGGCCTTGAGGTCCAGATACTGCCGGAGCATGGGGGTGATTTTATCCGGTGGAGACTCGGCCATAACGGCACAAAGACTGGCAGATTTTTTGTCAGGGGTTCAAAGCCTCCGGCGAGGCTTGATCCCCCGGCACTCACTCAGTTGGGGCGGCGGTTTAGGACTCCGTAGACCCGGCCGAGCCTTCGGCCGCGACACCGGCCTGCTTCAGTTCCTGGGTCATGATCGCCAGGTTGCGCCTGAGCTGGCGGATGGTCTGGCGCTGCACGATGACTTCATAAAGGCCATAAAGGGAAGCGGTGAAAGCCCCCAGGAAAAAGCAGAACAGGATCATCACCCACAAGGGTATGGCGGGACTTTCCATATGGAGCAGGTAGAGGTCCAGGTTCAGGTTCACCGCGGTTTTTAGCATCTCCAGGTTTTCGATAATGAAGACGATGGCCAGGAGGATGATGATGGTGGAGATGATCACTTTAAGGAAACGCATGGCAGCTCCTTGTCGCAGATGGCCTGAAAGTAGGGGGCCAGACGCGCATAGGTCTGGCGAAAGTGTTCGGGAATGACCCGGACCTCGGCAAAGACCGGAATGAAATTGGTGTCCCCGTTCCAGCGGGGCACCACATGAAAATGGAGGTGGTTCTCCACCCCGGCCCCGGCCACTATCCCCAGGTTGAGGCCGACGTTGAAGCCGTCGGGGCGCATCGCCTGCTTCAAGATGGCGATGGCATGGCGAAGCTTGATCATCAGGTCAAGATTCTCTTCCGGGGTGAGGTCGTCCAGGCCAGGAGTGTGGCGGGAGGGGGAAATCAACAGGTGCCCGTTGATGTAAGGATATTTATTCATCATTATCCGCGTCAGGCGGCCGCGGAACAGCACCAGGCGCTCGGCCAGGTCTTCCCCGGGCTCCGGGCAGAAGATGCAGCCCTTGGGCTGGTCTTCTCCCAGGATATATTCCATCCGCCACGGGGCCCACAGGACTTTCATGGCAGCCTGATGCTTCCTCTTTTCGCTATCTCGGGCCGACCTGTCATTTCTTTAAAACTATAGCATGATAGTCTAAAGATTCAAGGGCTTTCTAGGGGCGCCGTGGATGGGGCTATTGCAGGGGCGGCAAGGGCGCCGTCTCTACAATGGTTCAATTTACAGTTTGAAGACTGTCCGGATGCGGCCCACTTCCTCCTTGCGGTGGTTGAGGATGGCCGGCTGCCGGAAGGGGGCCAGGGCCTTTTCGGCCGCCGGGGTAAGCAAGCCCAACTGCGCCAGGAGCTCCACCACGCTCGGGTTCACCGCCCGGACGGCGCCGTCTTCGATCTTCAGGGCCACCCCCCGGGCGCCGTCCAGGAGGCTTAAGGCATAGCCCCCTTCGGAGCCGGCCTTGGCGAAGATTTTCTCGGGCAGGGCCTGCATGATTTCGGTGTCCAGGCGGCCGTCGCCGGCGATATGGCGGGGGTGCGCCAGGATGGCCTCCATCAGCGTCCCCGCCGGGGAACCCGGTTGGGAGGCCGCCAGGCGGGCGAAGCCCAGGGCGATGTTCTTCAGAGGCACATAGAACACCGGGACGCCGCAGCCATCAATGGCCACCGGGATTTGTGCCTTGGGCACCCCCACCATCCGGGCCACGTGGCCCAAAATCAATTGCTGCACCGGGTGGGCCAGGTTGGGATAGTCCTCCAGGGGCCAGCCGTGGTGAACGCAGAGGGCCAGCATGGCGGTGTGCTTGCCGGCGCAGGTGTGGTGCAGGGGGCCGGGCTTTTCCCCGGCCTGGGCCAGGGCCTGGGCCGTGGGCCTATGCAGCGGCGGGTGGACGCCGCAGTGCAAGGCCGCGGCAGTTAGGCCCAGGCGCTCCAGGATGGAGGTGAGCAGGAAGGTCTGGAAATTCTGGCCGGAGAGGGACCCGGAAAACAGGGCCAGCTCCGCCGGCCCGAACCCGAAGGCGGCGGCGGCGCCGCTGGTCACCACCGCCAGGGCCTGGAAGGGCTTGGCCAGGGAACGCAGGCAGACCAGGACTTCGGGGTCGCCTAACTGCTGGAGCACCTGGCCGGCGGCGTCCGCCACCACAATCTGGCCGCGATGCCGGGACTCCACGGCGGGGCCGCGGGTCACTTCCACTAAGACCGGGGAGCTCGAGTTGTTTTCCATATCTTTGTCCTTAGCTTACCAATAAAGTTCATCCTGCCATGATTGCCGCGCTGATTTGCTCATATCATCCCGCTACTTCGATTCAAAGATGCTGCCCACATAGAGAAAGGCCCAGAGCGCCAGGAGGAAGAAGCTGATAAGGGATTGGATACCGGCGACGGTGCGGACCCAGCCGGTGGGCCGGAGGATATATTCCTTTTTCTGGAGGCGGCTGATCCAGTTACCGACGTGCAGTTCTTTCAAACCCAGGCTAAAAGCGGAAACCAGGCTGAAATGGAGGCCGATGAGAGGGATTCTGCAGATTCTCCGAAAATGCCACCAAACTTTGGCCCGTCTGCCAGTAACCGGTCGTTTAAACGGTGGAACGGTGGTGAGTTTCTCCGGTCTCTCTTGCCCTTCATCCATCAGGACCCGATTCGGTAGCCAGCTCACCCAGATTCCCGTATCAGGCCGGCGGCTTTTCAGGGCAAAGCAATAGAAAAAGGCAAAGATGGGGACAAAAATTGCCAGCAGGGCCAGGGGACGCCAGGGGGAGATGCCGTAATTGCAGGTCAGGTCGATAAAAACATAGTTAAAGGCACCTTTAATCCTGGCAGCAATGCCGCCTTCATGCAAGTCCTTCCAGGTATAATTCCTTTTCAGGGAACAGCTAATTTCCCACTCTTGCTGGCGATAGCCGGCCTCTTTGAACATCTGGCGCAGTTTAACCAGGGAATGGGAAGAAAAATAATAATGGAGGTTTGCCATACCGCGAGCCTCGGCGATGGAGTCAACCTTTGGGAGTTTGTCTGGATCAAGCTCAAATACAGTGCCGCTCATTTTTGTCCCTGTCAGATCGGCCCCCCTCAGGTCGGCCCCTCTCAGGTCGGCCCCTCTCAGGTCGGCCCCGCTCAGGTCGCCCCGGTCAGGTCGGCCCCGCTCAGGTAGGCCCCGATCAGGTCGGCCTTTTCTCCTTCTTTCTTATCAGTTTCAAGCCATTTTTTATGGCTGGCGAGGATGCGGGCGAGGTCATCTTCGGTGATGACGGTACCGTCGGCTTTCTTGCCGGTCCAGACCGGTTCCGCGGGCGGTGGCTGGGCCAGGGCGGAGTTGAAAAACTGCCCGGATTGCAGGCCAGTTCCACCAAGAGGAAAGATCATGGATAAGGCAACGATAAAAATGCTGAGGTAGTAGCTCATCTCATCCTCCGGCGGCTCGCAAAGTTCCCTCTCACCGCCGCCAGGCGGCGTAAAGCAGGGCCAGGGTCAGGGTCAGGCCCAGAAAGAAGTGGGTCTGGATGGTGAGGGCCTGGGCGGTGACGAAGTCGGGCTCGGTGGGGGCGGTGCGCCAGACCAGGCGGAGGGCCCGCAGGGCCAAAGGCAGCGCCACCAGGCCGGCGATGATGAGGTCAGGCAGCACATAATATTCTATCAGGAATAACAGGCTGACAAAGGGCGCCAGCATCAGGGCGGCATAGACCCAACAGGACAACTTTAGCCCCAGGCGGGAAACCAGGTGGCGCTTGGCCGCGGCCAGGTCGGCCTCCAGGTCGGGAAACTCGTTGATCCAGATAATGGCGGTGATGAGAAAGGCCAGGGGCAGGCCTACCGCCGCCCCCAGCGGGGCGATTCGGCCGGTTTGCACGTAATAGGACGCGAGGGTAAGCAGGGGCCCGAAGGCCAGAAAGATGAGGAATTCTCCCAGGCCGAGGCTCATGAGTTGCACCGGCGAGGCGGAATAGAAAAAGCCGGCCAGCAGGCCAAGGAAGCCGAAGACCGCCACCCAGTAGCGGCCGGCGTAAATCAGCACCAGGCCGCAGACCACCCCCACGGCCAGAAAAAAATAGGCCAGGGACTTCACCGTGTCGGCCTTGAGTTTTAGGTCCTGAATCACCCGGCTGCCCCCGCTGAACTGGGTGAAGTGGATATTCAGCGGGTCGCTCCCAAAGGAGTCGTAATAATCGTTGATCAGGTTGGCGCCCAGGTGCAAACCGGCCACCCCCACCAGGTTGAGACAGAAGTAACCAAAATGGAAGGCCTGGTGAAGCCAGTAGGCCAGGGCCGTGGCCGCGGCCACCGGCAGCAGGGAGCCGGTTAGAAACGGCAACCTCAGGGCCTTGAGGTAGGTCTGGAACCCCGGCATAAAACCTCGCTAATAAGGCGGATTATAGGGAGGTGGCCGGCGCCTGTCAACTTGAGAAGCAGCATCGGGTGGCAGGTTTTGCTTAGCCCGCCCTCAGGCATGAGGTCGGAACTGGGGAATTTGGTTTTTGCCTTGGCATTATCAGGGCGAGGGAGCATATAATGTTGGCGTTGGCGAACCTCGCTTTTCCAGGTTCGGCGCCGAATCCGGACTAAGGAGCCTGGCGGTGAATTTCCTCAGAGGCCATCGCCCCCCGGAGTCAGCTCCACCCCCCGGGAGGCGGCAGGGGATTGACCTGGGTTGGCTGCTGAATAGGCTGCTGACCGTGGCGCCTCCAATTGTGGTGGCGCTTTACCTGCTCATGTGGGGCCAATGGATGATCGGCGGCTCCGGCCTGCTAGACCGGTCAGGAGTGCCCATCGGCGGTGATTTCTCCCATTATTGGATTGCGGCGCGCCTGGCTTGGGCCGGGGAGCCGGCCTCGGCCTATGACGCCCTGCGGTTGCAGGCGTGGTTCAAGGACTATTTCGGGGTGGGCACCCACCTCATCTGGTTATATCCGCCCTCCTTCCTGCTGGTGCTCCTGCCGGCTGCCTGGCTTCCCTATCTGGCCGCCTGGATCGTCTGGATCCTGTTGACCCTGATGGGCTATATCCTGATCGTTCGCCGCCTGGCCCCGCATCCCTCGATTATCTGGTGGACCCTGGCCTTTCCCGGGACCTTCCAAAACTTCGGCTACGGTCAGAATGGCTTTCTCTCGGTGATCCTGTTGGGCGGCGGCCTGCTGCTTCTGGAAAGCCGCCCTTTCCTGGGGGGCCTGCTTCTGGGCCTGTTCACCTTTAAACCCCATCTCGCCGTCTTGGTGCTTCTGGCCTTGCTGGCCGGCCGGCACTGGCGGGCCTTGGGCGGCCTGCTGACCGGGGCAATCGCCCTGGGGTTGGCGAGTCTGTGGGTCTTCGGCCCGGTTACCTGGCGGGTTTTTCTGGAGAGCTTGCAGAGCTCCATGCAGATTGTGGGTAGCGGTAAAGTGGGAGTCGGCGGCACCCTGCCTCTGATTAAGCTAACCAGCGTCTTTGCGGCCCTCCGCCTGGCAGGGGTCGGGGCGCCGGCGGCCCTGGCGGGGCAAGCGTCGGTATCCCTGGCGGTGGCCGCCGCGGTGGCCTGGGTCTGGGCTCGCCGGGCTGCCGTGGCAGGGCGCAATGCCCTGCTGGTCCTGGGTGTACTCTTGTTCACCCCTTATGAGTTCATCTACGACCTGACCCTGCTGGCCTTGCCGCTGGCCTGGCTGGGTTGGCAGGGGTACCGGCAAGGCTGGGACCAGACCGAACCGCTGGCGCTCTTTTTGGGCTGGCTGACGCCGCTGATTTCCTTGCCGCTGGCGGATGCCGGCAAAATTCAGATTGCCCCCCTGATTTTCGCCTGGCTCTTTATCCTGGCCTGGCGGCGGGCGCGGGTTTGAGGGGCGAGATTTAGGTTTCGGGTGGTTATTTTAATTAATTTCTAAAATTTTCCTTCCCCTTGACTTAAGTCATGGTTCGGCCTGCGGCGGTGATTAAAATATAATTAAAGATGGCCAAACGATCCTGCGGCTCAGGGTCGGGCGAGCCCGCGAATTCACCGAGGAAAAGACGACCATGGCAAAACGGCAAGTAATTAAAATTGACCAGGAAAAATGTGACGGCTGCGGCCTGTGCGTGCCGTCGTGCGCCGAAGGGGCCATTCAGATCGTAGACGGCAAGGCGCAGTTGCTGGCGGATAAGTTCTGCGACGGCCTGGGGGCCTGCCTGGGGGAGTGTCCCCAGGGAGCGCTGACCATCGAAGACCGGGAGGCCGAGGAGTTCTTAGGGCCGGCCCCGGGACACGAAGCGGCGCCCGCGGCGGGCCCCGGCGCCCGTCCTCCGGCCCCCGCTCCGGCAGCCCCGCCGGCGCCGGAAGGAGAAGCCTTCGTCTGTCCCGGCAGCCGCATGCAGCAGTTCCAGCGCCTGGCCGCGGTCCCGGAAGGCGGGGCCTCGGCCCTGGCCCACTGGCCGGTGAAGCTCCGGTTGGTAGCCCCCAAGGCTCCCTTTCTGAAGGACGCCAAGCTGTTGGTGGCGGCGGATTGCGCCCCCTTTGCCGTCGGGGATTTCCACGCCCGCTTCCTGCAGGGCAAGGCATTGGTCTGCGGCTGTCCCAAGTTCGAGGACGAGGAAGCCAGTGTGGCCAAGCTGACCGCCATTTTGCAAGAAAATGAGGTGCAGGAGATCACCATCGTCAATATGGAAGTGCCCTGCTGCTTCGGGCTGGTGCAGGCGGTGCGCCGGGCCATGGAGGCCGCCGGCAAGAACCCGCCGGTGACCATCTGCACCCTGAGCACCGCCGGCCAGGTCCTGCAGCAGCAGAAAGTGCGGGCTAAGTGAGGTCGCCATGGAACAGATGAAATGCCCCGGCCAGGACACCCGTTTCTGGAAGCCCGGCGATATCTTCATGGAGGAATGCCCCAAGTGCGGGGCGGAAATCGAATTTTTCAAGGACGACACCAGGCGGCGCTGCGCCTGGTGCGGCCACCTGTTCTATAATCCCAAGATCGAGATGGGCTGCGCCGAATGGTGCCAATACGCCGAAAAGTGCGTCCCCGACCTGGTCAAGGCCAAAAAGGCGGCCCAGACCTTCAAAGAACTCCTGGCGGAGCAGGCGCGGCAGATCCTCCAGGATAACCCGGCCGCCTGGGAGGCGACGGAGGCCGCGGCCCATTACGCCCAGGACCTCCTCAGGGCCGAGGGCGGCGACCCCAAGGTGGTGCTGGCCGCGGTGCTGCTGCATCAGGTGGACCGGAACCGGGCCCGGGAATTTCTGGCCGAACTGGAAACTGAGCCGGAAATGATCGAGGCCATTCTGGGACTGTTGGCCGGCGACGGCGAGGACCGGGACCTGAACCGGCAAATCTACCAGGACGCCTTGCATCTCGTGGCGCCCGACCCGAGCGCCCCCTTCCACACCCGCACCGCCCGGCGCCTGGCGGAGGAAAAGGGGTAATAAAGCAGGAGGTCCGGCAAGAGTCTGGCGAATCAGCCCGCCAGGTAACTGGCAAATCTCCATTTCTGCTTAAGCTGAGACTGGGGCAAAATGATCTTTGGGGGAGGGGGTAAGGGCCGAGGGCCCTTACCCCCTCCCCCAAACCCCCACCCCCAATCCCCATATTTTTTATATTTAAAATCATTTTATTCAGTGAGCATAGGGCACTTGGCTGCTCCCCTGTGCCGCCCAAATTGTTTGGGCCGCAAGTTTTCCCGCTTCGGTGCCGTCCTGGCGCGGCGTCGCCTAAGAAGCAAGCCTCTTTATTTGCTACATCTTTCCTCCTGGCGCCCTAGCGGTAACGGAACGAAAAAAAGGGAACCGCCAGGTGGGGACCGTTGTGAAAGTTCCTTGAGGGGAGGGCGGGGGGACCACAGGCCCCCCGCCCTCCACT